>OBZO01000067.1_pt1 | contig 82981 bp, 63 predicted proteins | sample 1477001 | NCBI WGS metagenome assembly OBZO01 (sample SAMEA2580258, study PRJEB22360) | human gut metagenome | biome: human gut; feature: human-associated habitat; material: faeces | place: Denmark | collected 2008/2010 | reverse complement strand
TTGTTTCGAGGGTGTAGAAATATGTTTGAGGGGGGGTTTTTAGCCATATTGAAGGGGCGAGCAAACAAAGTGATTTTGTCCAGGCGGGTTATCAGTATGGTTTTAATAATTTATTGACGCTGTATGGTGGCTCGATGGTCGCGAATAATTATTACGCGTTTACTTTGGGGGCTGGCTGGAATACACGCATTGGTGCCATTTCCGTCGATGCCACTAAGTCGCATAGTAAACAAGACAACGGCGATGTGTTTGACGGGCAAAGTTATCAAATTGCCTACAACAAATTTGTGAGCCAAACGTCGACGCGTTTTGGTCTGGCGGCCTGGCGTTATTCGTCGCGTGATTACCGGACATTTAACGATCACGTTTGGGCAAACAATAAAGATAATTATCGCCGTGATGAAAACGATGTCTATGACATTGCCGATTATTACCAGAACGATTTTGGCCGCAAAAATAGCTTTTCCGCCAATATGAGCCAGTCATTGCCAGAAGGTTGGGGGTCTGTGTCATTAAGTACGTTATGGCGAGATTACTGGGGGCGTAGCGGCAGTAGTAAGGATTATCAGTTGAGTTATTCCAACAACCTGCGACGGATAAGCTATACCCTCGCGGCAAGCCAGGCTTATGACGAGAATCATCATGAAGAGAAACGTTTTAATATTTTTATATCGATTCCCTTTGATTGGGGTGATGACGTTTCGACGCCTCGTCGGCAAATATATATGTCTAACTCAACGACGTTTGATGATCAGGGGTTTGCCTCAAATAATACGGGATTATCAGGAACAGTAGGGAGTCGGGATCAGTTCAATTATGGTGTCAACCTGAGTCATCAACATCAGGGAAATGAAACGACAGCTGGGGCGAATTTGACCTGGAACGCGCCGGTTGCGACAGTGAATGGCAGTTATAGTCAGTCGAGTACTTATCGACAGGCTGGAGCCAGTGTTTCAGGGGGCATTGTCGCCTGGTCGGGTGGCGTTAATCTGGCGAACCGTCTTTCCGAAACGTTTGCTGTGATGAATGCGCCAGGAATTAAAGATGCTTATGTCAATGGGCAAAAATATCGCACAACAAACCGTAATGGAGTGGTGATATACGACGGAATGACACCTTATCGGGAAAATCACCTGATGCTGGATGTGTCGCAAAGCGATAGCGAAGCAGAATTACGTGGCAACCGGAAAATTGGCGCCCCTTATCGCGGCGCGGTTGTACTGGTTAATTTTGATACCGATCAGCGCAAGCCATGGTTTATAAAAGCGTTAAGAGCAGATGGGCAATCATTAACGTTTGGTTATGAAGTCAATGATATCCATGGTCATAATATTGGCGTTGTCGGCCAGGGAAGTCAGTTATTTATTCGCACCAATGAAGTACCGCCATCGGTTAATGTGGCAATTGATAAGCAACAAGGACTTTCATGCACAATCACCTTCGGTAAAGAGATTGATGAAAGTAGAAATTATATTTGCCAGTAATAGTCAGGTGGTTCTATGGAAATTCGCATAATGCTATTTATATTAATGATGATGGTTATGCCTGTGAGCTATGCGGCATGTTATAGTGAGTTATCTGTTCAGCACAACTTGGTTGTTCAGGGGGATTTTGCACTTACTCAAACACAAATGGCGACATATGAGCATAATTTTAATGATTCGTCATGCGTAAGTACAAATACTATCACCCCTATGAGCCCGTCGGATATTATTGTTGGACTTTATAACGATACCATAAAATTAAATTTACATTTTGAATGGACCAATAAAAACAACATCACGTTGTCAAATAATCAGACCAGTTTCACCAGTGGTTATTCAGTTACGGTGACACCTGCGGCCAGTAATGCAAAAGTGAATGTTTCTGCGGGGGGCGGCGGTTCAGTGATGATTAATGGTGTTGCGACATTATCCAGTGCTTCATCATCGACACGCGGGAGTGCCGCAGTACAATTTCTACTGTGTTTATTAGGTGGCAAGTCATGGGATGCATGTGTAAATAGCTACAGAAATGCATTGGCACAAAATGCAGGTGTCTATTCCTTTAATCTGACATTGTCATACAACCCGATAACCACAACCTGCAAACCGGACGATTTATTAATTACTTTAGACAGTATTCCCGTTTCACAATTACCAGCCACAGGTAACAAAGCAACAATAAATAGTAAACAAGGGGATATTATTCTGCGTTGTAAAAATTTATTAGGTCAACAAAATCAAACATCACGGAAAATGCAGGTGTATTTATCAAGTTCTGACTTGTTAACCAACAGCAACACAATACTGAAAGGTGCGGAAGATAATGGCGTAGGATTTATTCTTGAAAGTAATGGTTCGCCAGTCACACTTTTAAATATCACTAACAGCAGTAAAGGATATACAAATTTAAAGGAAGTTGCGGCGAAGTCAAAACTTACAGATACAACGGTTTCAATTCCGATAACAGCCAGTTACTACGTCTACGATACAAACAAAGTTAAATCTGGCGCACTGGAGGCAACCGCATTAATCAACGTGAAATACGACTAATAACAAGCAAGACGAGCAAGTGGCTAATAATAAAAAATAACAAGGTGTCTGCATTTCCCCCTCATGATGAGGGGGCTTTTTTTAGCGATGATAAAAAATCTCACCGTCGTAGGCTTTAATGATTTTACCCTCGGTGTCGCTGATCAACACGTACGCGCCACCCATATAGGTCCAGTGCGTCCCGGCATCAGGCGCGGGCAGGTTACGCAACTGCCACTGCTTAATGTTGTACTCATCGGTACGGTACATTTCTGGTACGGTGTCCCCTGGTTTGAAATGCTTAAAGTCAGCAATGAAACTACTTAACTCATACTTAGAAATTCCCGAGGTATTGGTCGAACCCGCGGTGGCTGGTGCGGCCCAGGCGGCACTGGTAACCAGCAAAAGCGCACCCAGCAACATCTTATTTTTAATGGTCATAAACTCTCCACTTTGGGGATCTGTAATATCAGTCGCATATCTTTCCTGCCATACAATATAACTGACAAGCGATATTTTGTTAGTGATCCCATGATTTCGTAAAAAGTGTAAATGAAAGGATGCCCTAAAAGCATCCTTAGCGAGCAGAGAGTCAGCGGAAATAGCTGATTTAAGAATCATCCTGGGCTGAAGATAACATGCAAGCCTAAAGGATTGAGTTATCGCATTATGCCCATGAAGCCATGTACGCCCATATACACACCGACTAAGCCAATCAACAGACTGGAAAAATAGGGGGCGCGTTTAGCGAGAGTGTTAAATCCGCTCCAGCGTTTTGCGACCTGCTGAACGCTGATTGCTGCGCCAACGCCTACGGTGACAAGCGTTAACGCCAGGCCAATGCTGAAACTGACGACCAGTGTTGCGCCCAGTGTCAGGGCTTTCAACTGAATGCATATCAACAGCACGGTAATTGCTGCCGGGCAGGGGATAAGGCCACCGGTTAAGCCAAATAACAAAATTTGCCAGTTGGTGACCTCTCTACCATCAAAGCGTCGTTTAATGTCATTGGCATGGGCTCGTGCATGGGCATCCTGATACTCGCCATGTTCGTGATGGTGATGATGTCCATGGTCGTGGTGATGTTCGTGATCGTGATGATGATGCTCATAATCATGCCCGTGCATATTCTCCAGCCAGTTGCGTTCGCCGCGCCAGGTACGCCAGAACATCCAGAACGCGGTGCTAATAATGATCACTGCGGAAATCAGCTGGAGCCACGGTTCTGCTGATTGAGCAGTAAAGCGCTTGCTGATCACCATCCCGCCAAAGGCAATTAACCAGACCACTGCGGTATGCGAAATAGTTGCTGCCAGTCCGAGCATCACCGCTTGTTTAATGGTGCCTTTGATGGCGATGATAAACGCCGCCATCATCGTTTTTGAGTGCCCTGGTTCCAGGCCATGAAGCGCACCAAGTAAGATGGCGCTGGGGATGAAGAACCAGGCGTTTCCTTGCTGAAGAAGAGTTGTAAATTCGGTCATGATAATAATTCTTAGTATTAATTCGGCAATCTGATTCTACCCCCCCCCCAGTACCTGATACTACCCCCCAGTAGATTAATAGTGCTATGATTTTTCATATTCTTGTTAACCAGGTGTTGCCATGTCTCATACAATCCGTGATAAACAGAAACTGAAAGCGCGTGCCAGTAAGATTCAGGGCCAGGTCGTGGCGCTCAAGAAAATGCTCGACGAGCCGCACGAATGCGCTGCAGTTTTACAACAGATTGCTGCTATCCGTGGCGCGGTAAACGGTCTGATGCGGGAAGTGATTAAAGGTCATCTGACGGAACACATCGTTCACCAGGGGGATGAGCTAAAACGTGAAGAAGATCTGGATGTCGTTCTGAAGGTGCTGGATTCATATATCAAATAATTTATTAACGCGATTGTAAAACTGCCGTTTTTCCTCGTTTACAACGCGTGCGCTGGACATTACCATCCTCCTCTGCGATTTATCATCGCAACCAAACGACTCGGGGTGCCCTTCTGCGTGAAGGCTGAGAAATACCCGTATCACCTGATCTGGATAATGCCAGCGTAGGGAAGTCACGGACCACCAGGTCATTGCTTCTTCACGTTATGGCAGGAGCAAACTATGCAAGTCGACCTGCTGGGTTCAGCGCAATCTGCGCACGCGTTACACCTTTTTCACCAACATTCCCCTCTTGTGCACTGCATGACCAATGATGTGGTGCAAACCTTTACCGCCAATACCTTGCTGGCGCTCGGTGCATCGCCAGCGATGGTTATCGAAACCGAAGAGGCCAGTCAGTTTGCGGCTATCGCCAGTGCCTTGTTGATTAACGTTGGCACACTGACGCAGCCACGCGCTCAGGCGATGCGTGCTGCCGTTGAGCAAGCAAAAAGCTCTCAAACACCCTGGACGCTTGATCCAGTAGCGGTGGGTGCGCTCGATTATCGCCGCCATTTTTGTCATGAACTTTTATCTTTTAAACCGGCAGCGATACGTGGTAATGCTTCGGAAATCATGGCATTAGCTGGCATTGCTAATGGCGGACGGGGAGTGGATACCACTGACGCCGCAGCTAACGCGATACCCGCTGCACAAACACTGGCACGGGAAACTGGCGCAATCGTCGTGGTCACTGGCGAGATGGATTATGTTACCGATGGACATCGTATCATTGGTATTCACGGTGGTGATCCGTTAATGACCAAAGTGGTAGGAACTGGCTGTGCATTATCGGCGGTTGTCGCTGCCTGCTGTGCGTTACCAGGCGATACGCTGGAAAATGTCGCATCTGCCTGTCACTGGATGAAACAAGCCGGAGAACGCGCAGTCGCCAGAAGCGAGGGGCCAGGCAGTTTTGTTCCACATTTCCTTGATGCGCTCTGGCAATTGACGCAGGAGGTGCAGGCATGAAACGAATTAACGCTCTGACGATTGCCGGTACTGATCCGAGTGGTGGTGCGGGGATTCAGGCCGATCTTAAAACCTTCTCGGCACTTGGCGCTTATGGTTGCTCAGTTATTACTGCACTGGTGGCGCAAAATACCCGTGGCGTACAGTCGGTGTATCGCATTGAGCCTGATTTTGTCGCCGCCCAGCTCGATTCGGTGTTCAGCGATGTGCGAATCGATACCACTAAAATCGGTATGCTGGCGGAAACCGATATTGTTGAAGCGGTGGCAGAACGGTTGCAACGTTATCAGATCCAAAACGTGGTACTCGACACCGTTATGCTGGCAAAAAGCGGCGACCCGCTGCTTTCACCTTCGGCGGTTGCTACGCTGCGCAGTCGATTATTGCCACAGGTTTCATTAATAACGCCAAACTTGCCCGAAGCTGCCGCCTTGCTCGACGCGCCACACGCGCGCACCGAACAGGAAATGCTGGAACAAGGGCGATCGCTGTTGGCGATGGGCTGTGGCGCAGTGCTAATGAAAGGTGGTCATCTGGATGATGAGCAAAGCCCGGACTGGCTGTTTACCCGCGAGGGTGAACAACGGTTTACCGCACCGCGCATTATGACCAAAAACACCCACGGCACTGGTTGTACGCTCTCTGCGGCGTTGGCTGCACTACGCCCGCGCCATACAAACTGGGCTGACACCGTACAGGAGGCAAAAAGCTGGCTTTCATCAGCATTAGCCCAGGCCGACACGCTGGAAGTTGGTCACGGTATTGGTCCGGTTCACCACTTCCACGCCTGGTGGTGAGCACCGTACTATAGCTGCTTTGGTTATTGTCAGCCTTTGGCACTGACATTCAGGGATGAAACCAATGCAGCTAAGAATTACCAGTCGAAAAAAACTCACCGCTCTATTATGCGCTCTTGGGCTAATTTCCATCGTTGCAATTTATCCGCGTCAGACGGTGAATTTTTTCTATTCGACAGCAGTTCAGATTACAGACTACATCCACTTCTACGGTTATCGCCCGGTTAAATCTTTCGCTATTCGTATTCCTGCCAGTTACACCATTCACGGAATAGATGTTTCGCGCTGGCAGGAGCGGATCGACTGGCAGCGTGTGGCAAAAATGCGCGATAACGGTATTCGCTTACAATTTGCCTTTATTAAGGCGACGGAAGGCGAAAAGCTGGTGGACCCCTATTTTTCGCGTAACTGGCAACTAAGCCGCGAAAATGGCATGCTGCGTGGGGCGTATCATTATTTCTCCCCGTCGGTATCCGCTTCAGTTCAGGCGCGATTATTTCTGCAAACGGTGGATTTCTCACAAGGCGATTTCCCTGCCGTGCTGGACGTAGAAGAACGGGGAAAATTATCGGCAAAAGAATTACGCAAGCGGGTAAGTCAGTGGCTAAAAATGGTAGAAAAACGCACGGGAAAAAAGCCGATTATTTACTCAGGAGCCGTTTTTTATCACACGAATCTGGCGGGCTATTTTAATGAATATCCGTGGTGGGTGGCTCACTATTATCAACGTCGTCCGGACAATGACGGAATGGCCTGGCGCTTCTGGCAGCATTCCGACCGTGGACAGGTAGATGGCATCAATGGTCCGGTGGATTTTAATGTGTTTAATGGCACGGTGGAGGAGTTGCAGGGATTCGTTGATGGGATTAAAGAAACGCCTTAAATAAGAAGCAGTGATATACTCCCACCAGACTCCCTGGCAGGAAAAAGACAAATGGAACAAGCGCATACCCAGCTGATTGCCCAACTGAACGAGCGTATTTTAGCTGCGGATAACACGCCGCTTTATATTAAGTTTGCCGAAACGGTAAAAAATGCCGTGCGCAGCGGGGTGCTGGAGCATGGCAATATTTTGCCCGGTGAGCGTGATTTAAGTCAGTTAACCGGCGTTTCGCGCATTACGGTGCGCAAGGCGATGCAGGCGCTGGAAGAAGAGGGTGTGGTGACGCGTTCGCGCGGTTACGGCACGCGGATCAACAACATCTTCGAATACTCGTTGAAAGAAGCGCGAGGTTTTTCTCAGCAGGTGGTATTGCGCGGGAAAAAGCCCGATACGCTATGGGTTAACAAGCGTGTCGTGAAATGTCCCGAAGAAGTCGCGCAGCAGCTGGCGGTCGAAGCAGGAAGTGATGTCTTTTTGCTTAAGCGTATTCGCTATGTCGATGAAGAAGCGGTATCGATTGAGGAATCGTGGGTTCCGGCGCATTTAATTCATGATGTTGATGCCATCGGGATTTCACTTTATGACTATTTCCGCAGCCAGCACATTTACCCACAACGTACACGTTCCCGCGTTAGCGCCCGGATGCCGGATGCCGAGTTTCAGTCACATATTCAGTTAGATAGCAAAATACCGGTGCTGGTGATCAAGCAAGTGGCGCTTGACCAACAGCAACGGCCTATTGAGTACAGCATTAGCCACTGTCGCAGCGATCTATACGTTTTTGTGTGCGAGGAGTAGTTCCTCGCGCGTTGGCGCACAATCACCGCCCCGATGCCCGACAACCCACGACGCCACTGCATTGCCCAGTAATACGGCATCCGCCAGTGGCAGACCAGAGGCCAGCCCGGCAAGTACGCCACCTGCATGACTGTCGCCCGCCCCAATGGTGTCTACAACTTGCGTTGGAAATGCCGGAATGCAGCCAGAAGCGTCGTTGCTGAAATACCATGCACCCTCTTTATCGAGACGAACGATCAACGGCGCGGCAAATTTCTCCTGCCATTGCTTGCCAAGTGTTGTTATCTCTGCGGATAAAGCAAAACGTTCGGCGGCAATCTCAGCCTCTTGACGATTGAGTGATACTAAAGGTCGACAGGCCATGATCCGCGCCAGTAATGCGTCCGGGATATCGCCGATACGTGGGCCAAAATCGATAAACGGCGTCACATCTTGCAGCTTTTCCAGCCATTCCACTAACAATTCGCCGCAGGGCGAGGCCAGTTGATAACCGGAAAAATAGAGCAGGCTGCCAGGCGCAACGGTTAATCGCGCCAGCCACTGGCGATTCCACTGATTTTCCACACCGCTGAATGACATAAAAGTGCGTTCGCCATCCGGCTCAACCAGCGCCAGACACCAGCCGTTATCGCCTTCGGCGTTATCGATCAGGCTGATTAACCCCTCTTTCGCCATCCGGTTGCGAATAATCTCCGCCCACACGCCCTGACCGAGCGGCAAGGCATTACCCGCTTCGATGCCGAGGCGCTTTAACGCCACGGCAATATTCAGTGCGCAGCCGCCAACGTTAACGCTCTGCTGCTTCAGTTCGATATCGCACCCACGCCAGGGGAGGGCATAAGCGTCGGCGATCACATCAATGACCGCCGCGCCGACGACCATCACCGGCTGACGCGAGGTTAATTCAGGCAGCAGCGTGTGTAATCGAGCGCCGCTCATACCGCCTCCCGTTGTTGACGATATTTCGCCAGCGCTGTGGCATAGCGGTTGAAATCAAGCTGATTTACCGCATCCAGTTCCGCCTTTAATGCAGGATCGATAGCGTTAACGCCATGCAACGCGCCGCAAATCGCCGTCGCCATAGCGCCGATGGTGTCTGTGTCGCCGCCAAGGTTAGCGCACAGGACGGCGCAGCGATTCGGGTCGGTTTGTGCCAGTTCAACCAGCGCAATGGCGCACGGAACGGACTCAATAGTGCTGGTACCTGCGCCAACGACCTGGTAAAGCTGTTCGCTGGCGGATTCGGTGCCGTCGGCATTGCGCACAATTTTCAGCGCAATCTCCAGACGTGCTGCCAGTGAGGCGCTGAAGGTAGTGATGCGTTTTTGCTGTGCATGTCGCGCAATTGAAGGCAGTGAATCTACAATCGCTGACCAGCTTTCTCCGTCAATGGCACGAGAAATCGCCCATGCGATGACTACCGCGCCTGCAACCGCCAGATCGGATTTATGGGTCGGGCTGGACGCCAGCGCCACATCATCAATAAAGGAATCAACATCGTGCGCCGGAAGCAAACAACCTAATGGCGAGACGCGCATCGCTGCGCCGTTGGTCACGCCGTTGTTTTCCAGTTCAGCAATGGGTTTACCGTCGCGAATGGCGTTAAGCGCAATCTTCGAGGTCGGACCAAGTACGTTTTTGTTAAAGGCGTCGAAACGCAGCGCCCAGTCGAGAATATTACGCCCAATCAGATTCGGATCGATCTTGCCTTCACGTTCCAGTAACGCATCCGCCAGACACAGCGCCATCGAGGTATCGTCGGTGAATTCGGCGCGGTTAAAATAACAGGCCGCGTTATTCTCCTTTGGTCCAGGAAGAAAACGGTCAATCCAGCCAAAGTGTGCTTTAACGCGGCTGCGTGGCCAAAGCTCGGAGGGCATCCCCATCGCATCCCCTAACGCCTGCCCATAAAGAGCACCGAGAATACGTTCTGTTTTCATTTAACTTCCCCTTGTGTCAACGCAATATCGCGATCATCGACCTTGATAGCCGTAATTTCGTTGTCGGATTCGCGGAAAAAAATCATGAACAGCACGGCGATAATGGCAATCATCACCGCGCCGAAAGTCCACATCCCGGACCAGTTGAAAGTCAGTCCGTTTACCGGTTCCTGATAAGCGAACATCTTTTCCATCATCACACCGCCAAGACGATAGCCGAGCAAACTGCCGAAGCCCTGGCAGCAGAGCGTGATCAGCCCCTGCGCAGCGGTACGCATATGCACGGGGGCTTTTTTATCGACATAGATGTAAGCGGTAACGTAGTAAAAATCGTAACTTACGCCGTGAAGCAAAATACCGAGGAACAGTAACGCGTAGGTGAAATATTCATCCGCACTACCGTAAATAAAGAAGCCATAGCGGATCGCAGCGGTGACCAGACCAAGCAATAATACCTTTTTGATACCAAAGCGTTTAGTGAAAAACGGCAATGCCAGCATAAAGAAGATTTCAGAGAACTGGCCGAGCGTCATCCAGCCGGTGGCGTTTTTCATGCCAACTTCGGTCAGATAACCGTTGGCAAAGATGTAATAGAACGCTAGTGGCATCGCAAACAGGAATGAACAGAAGAAAAAGACGAGGAAGTTTTTATCGCGCAGCAGGATCAGCGCATCCAGGCCGAGCATGACTTTAATATCCATTTTGCCGGTGCTTTTTGGTGGCGTGTCGGGCAGGAAAAACGCAAACACACCGAGCAGAGCAGAACTTCCGGCGGTAATCAGCAGCGGGATGTTAGTCGGTGAGATATCGGCATACCCCAGTATTTGCGGCAAGAAACCACATGCCAGACCGGAGGCAATCCAGCCGATAGTGCCCATCACACGAATGCGCGGGAAATCACGCTCAACATCCGGCACGTTGGCAAAAGCGATGCTGTTAGTCAGCGCAATGGTCGGCATATAGGTTAGCGAGTAGGCCAGCAGTAACGGGAAGAACCCGGCAAAAGTGGTCTGTTGCGCAGCGAAATACATCAGCAGCGCGCCTGCGAACATCAATACCGCCAGCACTTTCTGCGCCGAGAAAAAGCGGTCAGTGATGGAGCCAACCAGAATTTGCGACAGGATCGCCGCAATGGCGGTACAGGCATACGACCAGCCAATTTCTCCGGCACTAAAACCGCTTTTACTTAACCACAACCACAATGGCACAAACCACGCGCCCCAGATAAACCATTCAACAAACATCATGAACGACAGCTTTGCTGTTGTTTTCATCTTTTAATTCCTTCATGACAGGTAATGTAAGGTACGCGATGACAATACCACTTAATAATACCTTTTAAATACCTTTGCGGTGAAAACTTGACCGCGCTAACATTTTTTCTGATGAATCGAGCCAACAGAAAACGCTGAAAAAACATCCAAAAGATGGAAAAACTCGCCCGTAACGACCAGGATTATGATTGCCCGCAAAAGGCGGGCCAGGAAAATCCATAGCCGATATCCAATCGGAATTTACGGGAGCATAGTAATGACAGATATTGCGCAGTTGCTTGGCAAAGACGCCGACAACCTTTTACAGCACCGTTGTATGACTATTCCTTCTGACCAGCTTTATCTCCCCGGACATGACTACGTAGACCGCGTGATGATTGACAATAATCGCCCGCCTGCGGTGTTACGTAATATGCAGACGTTGTACAACACCGGGCGTCTGGCTGGCACAGGATATCTTTCTATTCTGCCGGTTGACCAGGGCGTTGAGCACTCTGCCGGAGCTTCATTTGCTGCTAACCCGCTCTACTTTGACCCGAAAAACATTGTTGAACTGGCGATCGAAGCGGGCTGTAACTGTGTGGCGTCAACTTACGGCGTGCTGGCGTCGGTATCGCGGCGTTATGCGCATCGCATTCCATTCCTCGTCAAACTTAATCACAACGAGACGCTAAGTTACCCGAATACCTACGATCAAACGCTGTATGCCAGCGTGGAGCAGGCGTTCAACATGGGCGCGGTTGCGGTTGGTGCGACTATCTATTTTGGCTCGGAAGAGTCACGTCGCCAGATTGAAGAAATTTCTGCGGCTTTTGAACGTGCGCACGAGCTGGGCATGGTGACAGTGCTGTGGGCCTATTTGCGTAACTCCGCCTTTAAGAAAGATGGCGTTGATTACCATGTTTCCGCCGACCTGACTGGTCAGGCGAACCATCTGGCGGCGACCATTGGCGCGGACATCGTCAAACAGAAAATGGCGGAAAATAACGGCGGTTATAAAGCGATTAATTACGGTTATACCGACGATCGCGTGTACAGCAAGTTAACCAGCGAAAACCCGATTGATCTGGTGCGTTATCAGTTAGCTAACTGCTATATGGGCCGGGCTGGGTTGATAAACTCCGGCGGTGCTGCGGGCGGTGAAACTGACCTCAGTGATGCAGTGCGTACTGCGGTTATCAACAAACGCGCTGGCGGAATGGGGCTGATTCTTGGACGTAAAGCGTTCAAGAAATCGATGGCTGACGGCGTGAAACTGATTAACGCCGTGCAGGACGTTTATCTCGATAGCAAAATTACTATCGCCTGATACGCCTTATACGAACAACACCACCCCGTAGGACGGATAAGGCGTTTACGCTGCATCCGGCAACCTATGCCTGATGCGACGCTGAAGCGTCTTATCATGCCTACATAGCACTGCCACGTATGTTTACACCGCATCCGGCATAAAAACACGCGCACTTTGCTACGGCTTCCCTATCGGGAGGCCGTTTTTTTGCCTTTCACTCCTCGAACAATTTTCATATTGTCGTTTTTGTGATCGTTATCTCGATATTTAAAAACAAATAATTTCATTATATTTTGAAATCGAAAACAAACGACAGGATATGAAAATGTACGTGGTATCGACAAAGCAGATGCTGAACAACGCACAGCGCGGCGGTTATGCGGTTCCGGCATTCAATATTCACAATCTCGAAACGATGCAAGTGGTGGTAGAAACCGCTGCCAACCTGCATGCGCCGGTCATCATCGCCGGAACGCCTGGCACATTTACTCATGCTGGTACAGAAAATCTGTTGGCGCTGGTCAACGCGATGGCGAAGCAATATCACCATCCACTGGCAATTCATCTCGACCATCACACGAAATTTGACGATATCGCTCAGAAGGTTCGTTCTGGCGTGCGCTCAGTCATGATTGACGCCTCGCATTTGTCTTTTGCGCAAAATATTTCACGGGTCAAAAAGGTGGTGGATTTTTGCCATCGCTTTGATGTCAGTGTCGAAGCGGAGCTGGGGCAACTTGGCGGCCAGGAAGATGATGTGCAAGTCAATGAAGCCGATGCTTTTTATACCAACCCCGCTCAGGCGCGTGAATTTGCCGAGGCAACCGGAATTGATTCCCTGGCGGTCGCCATCGGCACGGCTCATGGTATGTATGCCAGCGCACCGGCGCTTGATTTTTCTCGACTGGAGAACATTCGCCAGTGGGTGAACTTACCGCTGGTACTGCATGGCGCGTCAGGGTTATCGACTAAGGATATTCAGCAAACCATCAAACTGGGGATATGCAAAATCAACGTTGCAACGGAGCTGAAAAATGCCTTCTCGCAGGCGTTAAAAAATTACCTGACCGAGCACCCCGAAGCGACCGATCCCCGGGATTATTTGCAGTCGGCTAAATCCGCAATGCGCGATGTGGTGAGCAAAGTGATTGCCGATTGTGGCTGCGAGGGCAGGGCATAACGCACCTGCCATTTAACAAGGAAAAAACATGAAAACGTTAATTGCCCGGCATAAAGCTGGTGAACATATAGGCATATGTTCAGTCTGTTCTGCCCATCCGTTGGTTATCGAAGCGGCGCTGGCATTTGATCGCAACAGCACGCGCAAAGTGCTGATTGAAGCAACGTCAAACCAGGTCAATCAATTTGGCGGTTATACCGGAATGACACCGGCGGACTTTCGCGAATTTGTTTTTACGATTGCCGATAAAGTTGGGTTTGCACGCGAACGCATTATTCTCGGCGGCGATCATCTGGGGCCAAACTGCTGGCAGCAAGAAAATGCGGATGCGGCGATGGAAAAATCCGTCGAGCTGGTAAAGGCATATGTTCGTGCTGGCTTCAGTAAAATTCATCTTGATGCGTCAATGTCCTGCGCGGGGGATCCCATACCGTTAGCACCAGAAACGGTTGCGGAACGAGCTGCTGTGCTTTGCTTTGCTGCGGAAAGTGTGGCGACAGATTGCCAGCGTGAGCAACTGAGCTATGTCATTGGCACCGAAGTTCCGGTTCCGGGCGGTGAGGCCAGCGCCATTCAGTCAGTACACATCTCCCAGGTTGAAGATGCCGCCAATACTTTACGCACACATCAAAAGGCCTTTATTGCCCGTGGGCTGACAGAGGCGTTAACACGCGTGATTGCCATCGTGGTGCAGCCGGGTGTGGAATTTGATCACAGCAATATTATCCATTATCAGCCGCAGGAAGCGCAGGCGCTGGCGCAATGGATAGAAAACACCCGAATGGTTTATGAAGCACATTCTACCGATTACCAGACCCGGACGGCTTATCGGGAATTAGTCCGCGATCACTTTGCAATATTGAAAGTCGGTCCCGCATTAACCTTTGCTTTACGTGAGGCGATATTTGCGCTGGCACAAATTGAGCAGGAACTTATCGCCCCCGAAAATCGCAGCGGTTGCCTGGCGGTAATTGAAGAAGTGATGCTCGACGAACCGCAGTACTGGAAGAAATATTATCGCACGGGTTTTAACGATTCATTACTGGATATTCGTTACAGCCTGTCGGATCGTATTCGTTATTACTGGCCGCATAGTCGGATTAAAAATAGCGTTGAAACGATGATGGTGAATCTTGAAGGCGTGGACATCCCACTGGGCATGATTAGTCAGTATCTTCCCAAACAATTTGAACGCATTCAGTCCGGGGAATTATCAGCAATACCGCATCAGCTGATTATGGATAAAATTTATGATGTTTTGCGCGCCTATCGCTACGGCTGTGCGGAATAAGGACGGTATATGACTAACCTGTTTGTTCGTAGCGGAATTTCTTTTGTCGAACGTAGCGAAGTTTTAACCCATATCGGTAATGAGATGCTCGCGAAAGGTGTGGTTCATGATACCTGGCCACAGGCATTAATTGCCAGAGAAGCAGAATTCCCTACCGGGATAATGCTTGAGCAGCACGCCATTGCAATACCGCATTGTGAGGCGATTCATGCTAAGTCGTCAGCCATTTATCTGTTAAGGCCAACAAATAAAGTTCATTTTCAGCAAGCGGATGATGATAACGACGTGGAGGTATCGTTGGTTATTGCGTTGATTGTGGAAAATCCGCAGCAGCAATTGAAACTTTTGCGCTGTTTATTTGGCAAGTTACAACAGCCCGATATCGTCGAGACACTAATTACTCTTCCTGAAACTCAGTTAAAGGAATACTTCACAAAGTATGTTTTAGATTCAGACGAATAAATCCCTCTGTAACAATAAAAAGGACTATTTATGAAACGCAAGATTATTGTCGCTTGCGGAGGCGCGGTTGCGACCTCCACGATGGCGGCGGAAGAAATTAAAGAGTTGTGTCAGAGTCATAATATTCCTGTTGAATTAATCCAGTGTTGGGTTAATGAAATAGAAACCTATATGGATGGCGTGCATTTGATATGCACCACTGCCAGGGTGGATCGTAGTTTTGGCGATATTCCGTTAGTTCACGGCATGCCTTTTGTTTCTGGTGTCGGTATCGAAGCATTACAAAATAAAATTCTGACTATCTTACAGGGGTGACCTATGTTTTCAGAAGTCATGCGTTATATTCTCGACCTCGGCCCTACGGTGATGCTGCCGATTGTCATCATTATTTTTTCTAAAATATTAGGCATGAAGGCAGGCGATTGCTTTAAAGCGGGTCTGCATATCGGGATTGGCTTTGTTGGCATTGGCCTTGTGATTGGCTTAATGCTGGATTCCATTGGTCCGGCGGCGAAAGCGATGGCGGAAAATTTCGACCTGAATCTGCATGTGGTCGATGTCGGCTGGCCGGGCTCTTCACCAATGACCTGGGCGTCGCAAATTGCGCTGGTGGCGATTCCGATTGCGATTCTGGTTAACGTCGCGATGTTACTGACCCGTATGACGCGGGTGGTAAATGTTGATATCTGGAATATCTGGCATATGACCTTCACCGGCGCGTTGCTGCATCTGGCAACCGGTTCATGGATGATAGGGATGGCGGGTGTGGTAATTCACGCGGCGTTTGTTTATAAGCTCGGCGACTGGTTTGCCCGTGATACCCGAAATTTCTTTGAGCTGGAAGGCATTGCTATTCCGCACGGTACGTCGGCGTATATGGGACCGATTGCGGTGCTGGTCGATGCTATCATCGAGAAAATCCCAGGCGTTAACCGAATTAAATTTAGCGCCGACGATATTCAGCGTAAATTTGGTCCGTTTGGCGAGCCTGTCACCGTGGGTTTTGTGATGGGGCTGATTATCGGCATCCTCGCGGGTTACGATGTCAAAGGTGTATTGCAACTGGCGGTAAAAACGGCGGCAGTCATGCTGCTGATGCCACGGGTGATTAAACCCATCATGGATGGCTTAACACCTATTGCGAAGCAGGCGCGTAGCCGTTTGCAGGCGAAGTTCGGCGGTCAGGAGTTCCTGATTGGCCTAGATCCGGCATTACTGCTGGGGCATACGGCGGTGGTATCGGCAAGCCTGATTTTTATCCCGCTCACCATTTTAATTGCTGTTTGTGTTCCGGGTAATCAGGTACTGCCGTTTGGCGATCTTGCCACCATCGGCTTCTTCGTGGCGATGGCGGTCGCGGTGCATCGTGGAAATCTGTTCCGCACCTTAATCTCGGGTGTCATCATTATGAGCATCACCCTGTGGATCGCGACGCAAACTATTGGTTTGCACACCCAACTGGCGGCTAATGCTGGGGCGTTAAAAGCCGGGGGTATGGTGGCTTCAATGGATCAGGGCGGTTCTCCCATTACCTGGATACTGATTCAGGTTTTCTCCCCGCAAAATATTCCCGGTTTCATTATTATCGGCGCAATTTATCTGACCGGTATTTTCATGACCTGGCGTAGAGCGCGTGGCTTTATTAAACAAGAGAAAGTCGTTCTCGCAGAATAATTTTTACCTGAGGGGGAGGTTATCCCCCTTAATAATCAGGAGTTTTTATGAAATCAGTGGTGAATGATACTGATGGTATCGTGCGCGTTGCAGAAAGCGTCATTCCTGAAATTAAACATCAGGATGAGGTGCGGGTAAAAATTGCCAGCTCGGGCTTATGTGGTTCCGATTTACCCAGGATATTTAAAAATGGTGCACATTATTATCCAATAACGTTAGGCCATGAATTTAGCGGCTATATTGATGCGGTGGGATCCGGTGTTGATGATTTACATCCTGGCGATGCGGTTGCCTGTGTGCCGTTATTACCCTGTTTTACTTGTCCAGAGTGTCTGAAAGGGTTTTATTCCCAGTGCGCAAAATATGATTTTATTGGCTCGCGGCGTGATGGTGGATTTGCTGAATATATTGTCGTTAAGCGAAAAAATGTCTTTGCTCTACCCACGGATATGCCTATTGAGGATGGGGCTTTTATTGAGCCGATTACCGTTGGCCTGCATGCTTTTCATTTAGCGCAAGGTTGTGAGAATAAAAACGTTATTATTATTGGTGCCGGAACCATTGGCCTGCTGGCCATTCAGTGCGCTGTCGCGCTGGGAGCAAAGAGTGTGACGGCGATCGACATTAGTTCAGAAAAACTGGCACTGGCAAAATCTTTCGGTGCGATGCAAACATTTAACAGTAGCGAAATGAGCGCGCCGCAAATGCAGAGCGTTTTACGCGAACTGCGCTTTAATCAGCTTATCCTCGAGACGGCTGGCGTACCGCAAACTGTCGAACTGGCGGTAGAGATTGCCGGTCCTCATGCCCAACTGGCGCTGGTGGGCACGTTGCATCAGGATCTGCATTTAACATCGGCAACGTTTGGCAAAATATTGCGTAAAGAGCTGACGGTTATCGGCAGTTGGATGAACTACTCCAGCCCTTGGCCGGGGCAGGAGTGGGAAATGGCGAGCCGGTTGCTGACAGAACGTAAGTTAAGCCTGGAGCCATTAATCGCTCACCGTGGAAGCTTTGAAAGCTTCGCCCAGGCGGTGCGTGACATCGCTCGTAATGCTATGCCGGGCAAAGTGTTGCTCATTCCCTGAAACCGCGGGCCAGCGTGATGCTGGCCCGGTATTGTGCAAAACAGATCATTCACCAATGGTCCCCCTTCGTTTACACTAGCCACAATTGAATATGGGTAAATGACGATGAATTCATTCGAGCGAAGGAATAAGATCATCCAATTAGTGAATGAACAGGGAACCGTGCTTGTTCAGGATCTGGCGGGAGTATTTGCTGCCTCGGAAGCGACAATCCGTGCCGATTTGCGCTTTCTCGAACAAAAAGGCGTGGTTACGCGCTTTCATGGCGGTGCGGCGAAAATAATGTCTGGTAATAGTGAAACCGAGACCCAGGAAGTCGGGTTTAAAGAGCGATTTCAGCTCGCCAGCGCGCCAAAAAACAGAATAGCGCAGGCGGCAGTCAAAATGATCCACGAAGGGATGACCGTTATTCTCGACAGCGGAAGTACGACAATGCTTATCGCCGAAGGATTAATGACCGCCAAAAATATCACGGTGATTACCAACAGTCTCCCGGCAGCGTTTGCCCTTTCCGAAAATAAAGACATTACTCTGGTCGTCTGTGGTGGCACGGTCCGCCATAAAACGCGCTCGATGCATGGTTCCATTGCCGAGCGTTCATTACAGGATATTAATGCCGATTTAATGTTTGTCGGTGCTGATGGTATTGATGCGGTTAATGGTATTACGACCTTTAATGAAGGTTATTCTATTAGCGGTGCGATGGTCACAGCCGCTAATAAAGTGATTGCCGTTCTCGATTCATCGAAATTTAACCGTCGCGGTTTTAATCAGGTACTACCAATCGAAAAAATTGACATTATTATTACCGATGATGCTGTGTCAGAGGTGGATAAACTGGCATTGCAGAAGACGCGGGTAAAATTAATTACGGTGTAGTATTGTTCTGTATGCCGGATAAGGTGTTTACACCGCATCCGGCATTACGGATTCTCCCTGGTTCAAGAGAGAATAGTTTGATTAACGCAACAGTGGACAATCTGGTGGTAATCGACAACGCAACGCTGCCGGAAGTATTTCAATATGAAAATTTTGCCCACTCAACGGTTCGCCATCAAGATTAAAGGTGATGTCGTGTGGTGCCTGAATATCAAACCACGACGAAGCGCCTTCGATAATATTCGGGTTATCTTCGTCAGATTTTAAGGTTGATACGAGAGCCGGAAGTATTTCATCGCCGGTAAAAATGCGCAGTTGCAGCAAGCCATCGTTAATTAACGCGTTCGGACACAATTGCTGACCGCCACCGGCCTGACGCCCGTTACCAATACCAATGACCAGGGCGTCACCTTGCCAGTGAAAGTTTTCACCGCGGATTTCACAACGGTCCGGTTGCAGAGTATCCATACGCATTAAGCCATGAATGATGTAAGAGACGCTACCCAGCGCGGCTTTTAATTTTTCCGGCGTTTCTGTGGTAATACGCGTCCCAAATCCGCCTGTCGCCATATTAATAAAACAGGTTTGTTTGTTGACCTGCGCCATATCTATCGCAATGGCGTCACCGGCAATTGCCAGTTTCAGCGCCTTATCCAGTGCCTCAGGCATCCCTACACTGGTGGCAAAATCATTGGCGGTTCCTAATGGCAAAATTCCCAGCGCGGGTATGTCATCCCCCTCACACTGAATCAACGCCGTAGAAACTTCATTAATGGTGCCATCGCCACCACCGGCAATCACCGTTGCGACGCCCAACTTCCGGGCCTCATCTACATATCGTGCGGCATCGCCTTTCTCCCAGGTGACCCGCACATGGATCGTCATTCCTTCCTCACGCAACAGCATAATTGCTTCGCGCAAGGGTAGATTGTCAGTACTTTTGCCATTAAGAATCAGTAAGCTGGCGGGAAATTCTGCCATGATCGTATGTGCCTTTATGATTGGTCTGTAGATAGTGTAGAGCAGAAAACAAAAGGTGGAGTCAGAACAGGATGAAAGTCGGAGGATAAAAAGTCAGTTCAAGTATGGAGGATTCAGTGGTTACCACCAGGAGCTTGCAATGGGGACAGCGAATACTAACGGCTGCCACCGATAAATTTCAAAAAAGAGCATATACCTAATATTCAACTAAACAGTGGCATCTTCAATATAATATATTAAAGCCCCCATGGAGTTACCCTGAAGGGCCTCAATGTCCGTAATTCCTACTTATGTAGGAAATGTTGTACAGAACATTTATTATAATCCTATTCAATTATAATAATCATGCCATTATTATATTTAAACACTAGAGAGTGTCGTTGGTATTTAATGGGGGAAGGTGAGATGAAAAAGATAGCTGCTATATCATTAATTAGTATTTTTATTATGTCTGGTTGTGCTGTGCATAATGATGAGACAAGTATCGGTAAATTTGGTCTTGCATATAAAAGTAATATTCAGCGTAAACTCGATAACCAATACTACACCGAAGCCGAAGCTTCTTTAGCCAGGGGTAGAATATCTGGTGCAGAAAATATAGTAAAAAATGATGCAACTCATTTCTGTGTTACTCAGGGCAAAAAAATGCAAATAGTTGAGCTGAAGACAGAAGGTGTAGGATTACATGGTGTCGCTCGTCTGACATTCAAATGTGGAGAGTGAGAATATTTTTTGGTAAGCGTCAAATATGCGCGTTCTGGCTGTGCGTAGCCGGAACCTGTGGGAGCACGATGCCGATAAGTGAAAGGCATCGTGCTATGAAGGAGGATTCTATCGATGTGGTCAATGGAAGACGGTTACCAGAGATAGGGCTTATGCATAAAAAAATAAGCCCGTGTAAGGGAGATTACACAGGCTAAGGAGGTGGTTCCTGGTACAGCTAGCATTTTATGGGTTATGTTTTTCAGCGAAACGGATGATAACCTTAATAAATGCAGCTGTATGTGATCGGTTTCTAAGAATTTTCCATCCGGGAAAAATAATCGAAATTAATCACTTACCGTGTGGGTTACGCGTGGTTTCCCCGGAGAAATTACGCATCAGCAGAGCGTAATTGAGCTCAAGATCCTGCGGGACCGGGAGCCACACAGTATAACCATCGCCTGGTGCGACCGGCATCGCTTCACCTTTGGCGTTTTCCATGTGCTCAAGGGTAAAGTTAATGTTGCCTTGCGGCGTCATCAGCTCAAGGCTGTCGCCAACGGAGAATTTATTTTTCACCGCTACCGCCGCGAGGTCCCCCTTGCGCTCACCGGTAAACTCACCAACAAACTGCTGGCGGTCAGAAACTGAATAACCGTATTCGTAGTTCTGATAATCGTCGTGAGTATGACGACGCAGGAAACCTTCGGTATAGCCACGATGCGCCAGACCTTCCAGAGTTTCCAGCAGGCTGGTATCGAACGGTTTGCCCGCAGCGGCGTCATCGATAGCTTTACGGTAAACCTGTGCGGTGCGTGCGCAATAGTAGAAAGATTTAGTACGGCCTTCGATTTTCAGCGAATGCACGCCCATTTTGGTCAGGCGTTCTACATGGGCGATGGCGCGCAGATCTTTCGAGTTCATGATGTAAGTGCCGTGCTCATCTTCAAACGCGGTCATATACTCGCCCGGACGCTGGGCTTCTTCGATCATAAACACTTTGTCGGTTGGCGCGCCGATACCCAGCGTCGGCTCAACATTTTGCACCGGAATCGGCTCGTACTTGTGTACGATGTTGCCAACGTCATCTTCTTTCCCTTCCTGGACGTTGTACTCCCAGCGGCAGGCGTTGGTGCAGGTACCCTGGTTCGGATCGCGCTTGTTGATATAGCCAGAGAGCAGGCAGCGACCGGAGTAGGCCATGCACAGTGCGCCGTGAACGAAGATCTCGATCTCCATATCCGGCACCTGATTGCGGATCTCTTCAATCTCTTCCAGCGACAGCTCGCGAGAGAGGATCACGCGGGTCAGGCCCATTTGCTGCCAGAATTTCACCGTCGCCCAGTTTACGGCGTTAGCCTGCACCGAGAGGTGGATCGGCATTTCAGGGAAGTGCTCACGCACCAGCATAATCAGCCCTGGATCGGACATAATCAGCGCATCCGGCCCCATTTCCACCACCGGTTTCAGGTCACGGATAAAGGTTTTCAGCTTGGCGTTGTGCGGTGCAATGTTGACCACGACATAAAACTTTTTCCCCAGCGCGTGGGCTTCATTGATGCCGAGCTGAAGATTTTCGTGGTTGAATTCGTTGTTGCGCACACGCAGGGAGTAACGCGGCTGGCCCGCATAAACAGCATCTGCGCCATAAGCGAAAGCGTAACGCATATTTTTCAGCGTTCCCGCCGGGGAAAGGAGTTCCGGTTTAAACATAATTCTCTCGTTCTGATGACAGGTCAGATCCGCTTCACCTGATGAAGCGGTTAGGGGAGTGCCCCCACTTTAAGGGCGGGCATTGTAGCGCTGTGGGGGGATCTGGTAAAGCGCCGGGCGCCAACAACCCACGCCCGGCATCGTAATTACGTATTGTCTTTCACCGTCTGGCTTGTGCCATTGGCTTTAACGGAGGCAATTCCGGTTTCACGAGATTGCGCGGTGGCGTACATCTGGCTGGAGCCGATAATTTGATGATTAGCGGCTTTCAGATTGAAATAGAATTTGCCGTTACTTGCCGTTTTTTTCTCATAGCGTTCTTCTTGCGGGCTGTTGCTACGCACCGACGCGATGCCCTTTTCCGCAGAGGCTTTTGAGGTATAAAGCTCGCTGGTGAGGATAGTCTCACCATTGCCCGCTTTTAGCACAAACCGGAACTGATTATCACTGCTCTTACTGAGTTCAAACCAACCAGCCATAATGACTCCTTGATTGAAATTGTGTATCGAAAACAGCATCTAAAGGTGCTGTTTACCGATTAAAGTATGAGCGATTTTCTGATGCCTGCCAGGGCGGAGAGATAATGTCAGTTTGCTGACCATGCGTGGGATAATGTTGCCGGATCTGGTCTGAACGCCATCTCCGGCTAACAAAATAATGTCGCTAAAACTAAACGATGCGGCAGGCGTCGGCTTCCCAGCGGTAACCGACGCCATAAACGGCGCGGATAAATGACTGTTCGGCGTCGAGAGATTCCAGCTTGCGGCGCAGGTTTTTAATGTGGCTGTCGATGGTGCGGTCGGTTACTACGCGGTAGTCGTCATAAAGATGATTGAGCAATTGCTCGCGGGAGAACACTTTTCCTGGTTCGTGAGAGAGCGTTTTCAGCAGACGAAATTCCGCAGGCGTCAGGTCAAGCATTTTACCGCGCCATGAAGCCTGAAAACGACCTTCGTCGATAATCAACGGGCTTTCAGCATCCTGTTGCTGCAACTCGCGCTGCGGTTTGCAACGGCGCAAAATGGTTTTGACGCGCGCTACCACTTCCCGTGGGCTGTACGGCTTACAGATATAATCATCTGCGCCAATCTCCAGCCCCAGCAGGCGATCGATCTCTTCGATTTTTGCCGTCACCATCACGATCGGAATGTCAGAAAAACGACGAATTTCCCGGCACAGCGTCAGGCCATCGGTGCCAGGGAGCATCAGATCTAACAGGATCAGATCCGGTGGTGTCTGGCGCACATACGGCAGTACCTGATCGCCGTGGCTGATAAGCGTCGGCGCATAGCTCGCAGCACGCAGATAATCAATGAGCAACTGCCCCAGCTTCGGTTCATCTTCCACGATCAAAATACGCGGTGTGTTTTCGTCGATTGGTAACTCGGTCATACTTCTCTCTGTAAATCCCGTTCCAGCGGTAACTCTACTGTAATGCTTACCCCGCCAAAAGGCGAATGGGCAGCAATAATGCGACCATTATGTGCTTCAACAATGTTCAGGCAAATCGCCAGCCCCAGCCCGGAACCGCCGCTGGCACGGTTGCGGGAACCTTCGGTGCGATAAAAACGTTCAAACAATTTTTGTAGCTGATCGTCACTGACACCTGGCGCACTGTCGGCAAAGGTCAGGCGCACCGTTTTGTCGCGCTGCCCGGCAGAGATTTGCAGGCTGCCGCCGCTGTCAGTGTAGCGCAGGCTGTTTTCCAGTAAGTTATTGAATAACTGCATTAAACGGTCGCGATCGCCAAATACGGTAATACTGTCTGGCAGGGAAAATTGCAGTTTCAGGCCACGACTGGCGAATCGTTCGCGAAATGCGCCGCCCGCCACTTCCAGCAGTGGGATCAAATCTACCGGTGCTTTTTGATAGGCGAGAGCGCCTTCATCAGACATCGACAACTGATGGAGATCGTCAACCAGTTTGGTCAGTGTACCGACCTCCGCCTGTAAAGACGCCACCGTCTCCGGCGTGAATTTACGCACGCCATCCTGAATGGCTTCCAGTTCACCGCGCAGCACCGCTAATGGCGTACGCAGTTCGTGAGAAATATCGGCCATAAAATCGCGCCGCATTTGCTGGTTTTTCTCCAGTGTGCTGGCAAGCTGGTTGAAGTCTTGCGCCAGTTTGCCCAGTTCATCTTCACTGGTGGGCGTTACGCGGGTAGTGAAATCGCCCGCCGCCAGTTTGTGCGTGCCATCGACAAGTCGTTTTACCGGTGCCAGTAAACCGCGCGCCAGCAGAAAAGTGGCAAGTGCCGCGAGTAACGTTGCCAGGGCGACAATCAACCAGCTGGTTTGCCGCTGTTGTTTATCGAAATTGATATCAGTATTGCGCGTTAACCGCTCAACGGGGGAGGCGATCACCGCGCCAACTTCCGCACCGTTGACCAGAATGGGTCGCCGTGTACCGTCAGGTGGAATCGGCGCTCGCGGACCAACCAGCACTTTGTTGTTTTGATCAACCACCCAGAACTGGGTACGCCAGCCGTGCGGTGGCATACCCGGGCCGGGTTTATCTTCCGAATTATCGTGTTCAAATGAACGCAGGATCTGAAAGACAAAGCGATCATTGTTGCGCAGGAAGCGCCAGTTGCCATGCTGCGCATACTGCTCGCCAAGCGCATCACTTAACAGTTGTAATCGCTGTTCATTACCATGCTTGATGTAATCAATAAAGCCACGCTCAAAACTGATACGCACCGCCCAGTGCATACTGATCAGCAAGACAATGCAGGTGGCGAAAATCGCCAGAAACAGTTTGCCGGTAATACCGGGTCGCCAGAACTTCATTGCGCGCTCCTTTTTCGCCGCGAAATAGCTACATTTTGATGCGTATCGTTCGGCACTCTGGCAAAGATGAACGCCGGAAGGGCGATGATCAACGCCATGCTAAGCCAGGTGTACATAAAGACGGTTTGTGTGGTGCCGCTGTCGACGCTGACATGCTGTGAACCAAAAAGTCCCAGCAACAGCCCGGCGATAGTGACGCCGATACTCATCGACAATTGCATAATCATCGACAGCAGGCTGTTGCCGCTGCTCGCCAGATTGTCCGGGAGATCTTTCAGCGTCAGGGTGTTCATGGAGGAGAAACGCGTCGAGTTGACCATCCCTTGTAAAAACAGGACGAACGGCAAAACGTAGTACCAGCCCAGCAGGGCGGTAGTCATAAACAACAGGGTGACCAGCGACAGACCCAGCGTGGTCGCTACCAGTACCCGACGATAACCAAAGCGATTCACCACCTGTACCACAATTCGCTTCATTCCCATGCTGCCAAGCACCATCGGGATCATCATCAGTCCGGCATGAAACGGCGAGAAACCGAGGCCAATTTGCAGGAAAACCGGTGTCATAAAGGGCAACATGCCACTGCCAATACGTCCGGCAAAGCTCCCCGCCAGGCCCAGCGAAAAGGTACGAGTACGGAACAGTTTCAGACTGAACAGGGCACGGTTGTTATTTCTGGCGTGCAGCAGATAAAGCACCAGTGCCACCACGCCAACTGCGACCAGGCCTGCAATCGTCAGCGGCGATAAACCTGTACCTTTACTGCCGTCCAGCGCCAGGGTTAATACCGCCATGCCAACCGCCAGCAATAAAAATCCGGAGAGATCAAAGCGCCGCGTCTGCATGGTGTAGTTTGGCATTAACAGCAATGTGGCGATCGCACCGATAATCCCCACCGGAATGTTGATCAAAAAGATCCAGTGCCACGATGCGTACTCCACCAGCAGACCGCCGAGCGCCGGACCGAGCAGCGGACCGACCTGACCGGGTAACGTGACAAAGGTCATCGCCGCCATATATTGCTCGCGCGGTACGATTTTCATCACCGTCAATCTGCCGACCGGCACCATCATCGCGCCGCCAACGCCCTGTAACGCGCGTGCCAGCAACAGTTCGTTCAGCGTGCCGGAAAGCGCGCAAAACAGTGAACCGAGAGTAAACAGCACGATGGCGGTAAAGAAAATATTGCGCACGCCGACTTTGTCCGCCAGCCAGCCGCTGGCGGGCAGCATCACCGCCACGGTCAGCACATAAGAGACAATGACCATGTGCATATGCAACGGACTTTCCCCGAGGCTTTGCGCCATTGAGGGAAGGGCGGTGTTTACGATGGTGGTGTCCAGCGACTGCATAAAGAAGCCGAAAGCCACAATCCACAATTGCCAACGGGTGCTGTCGGGAAGATCTGTCATTTACTCGGTTACCGTTTGTTTAGGTTTACGCGAAAAACGCAGCCGCAGACGGTCGAAAAAGAGATACACCACCGGCGTGGTATACAGCGTAAGGAGCTGGCTCATTACCAGTCCGCCGACAATGGTGATCCCCAGGGGTTGCCGCAGCTCCGAGCCGTCGCCGCCCGACAATACCAGCGGCAGCGCACCAAACAGCGCCGCCAGGGTAGTCATCATAATCGGGCGAAAACGCAGCAGACAGGCCTGGAAAATAGCTTCCTGCGGCGTCAGGTTACCGTGCCGTTGGGCTTCAAGCGCAAAATCGACCATCATAATGGCGTTTTTCTTCACGATGCCGATTAATAGCATGATCCCTATCAGGGCGATTAGGCTGAACGGGGCATTGAACAGCTCCAGCGCCAACAGCGCTCCAACGCCCGCCGAGGGCAGGGTGGAGAGAATCGTCAGCGGATGTACGTAACTCTCGTAAAGGATACCCAGCACGATATACACCGTGGCGATGGCGGCGATAATCAGGATCACCTGCGAGTTCATCGTCTCCTGGAACACCTGCGCCGTGCCGGCAAAACTGCCGCGCACCGTCGAAGGCACACCAAGCTGGGTCATTGCGCGATCGATCGCCGCACTGGCGTCCGAGAGCGATTTTCCGGTCGGCAGGTTAAACGAAATGGTCGAGGCCGCCGATAATCCCTGATGATTCACCGATAGTGGGGTATTCGCCGGTTGCCATTTAGCGAAATACGACAGCGGGATCGCTTTGCCTTCGTTATTGATAACGAACATTTTTTCCAGCGCACTGATGTCCTGGGTATAGCGCGGATCCACTTCCATCACCACTTTATACTGGTTCATCGGCTGGTAAATGGTCGAGATTTGCCGCTGACCGAAGGCGTTATTTAACAGACTGTTGGCGGCTTGTACGTCGATTCCCAGCCGTGCCATGGTGTCGCGGTCGTAAACCAGATTCATCTCCGCGCCGTTATCCTGCTGATCGGAGTTCACGTCCGCCAGTTCCGGCAACGTCGCCAGTTTTTTGCGGATTTTCGGCTCCCATTCTCGCAGTGCCGCCAGGTCGTCGGATAACAACGTGTACTGGTAGCTGGCGTTCGACTGACGCCCACCAACGCGAATATCCTGTACCGCCATCAGGAACAGATTCGCCCCCGGTTCTTTCGCCAGTTTTACGCGCAGACGGTCGATAATTTGCTGCGCCGTTTCGCTGCGTTCGTCGCGTGGCTTGAGGGTGATAAACATCATCCCGCTGTTCACTCGCGAACCGCCTGTAAAGCCGGTGACATTATCCACTGCCGGATCGTCACGGATAATTTTCATGAAATCCTGCAACTTACCGCGCATCGCCTGAAACGAAATACTCTGATCCGCCTGAATCCCGCCCATCAACACGCCAGTGTCCTGCTCCGGGAAGAAGGTTTTCGGGATCGAGATATACAGCCAGATATTCAGCGCAATGGTGCCAAGCAGCACCACGCCCACCAGACGGGTATGATTGAGCACCCATTTCAGTGACTTGCCGTAGCCTTGTTGCAGGGCTACCAACATGCGACCAAAACCACGCAGTCGCTTTTGCTCGCGCGGCTTGCTGGCTTTCAGCATCCAGCCACACATCATTGGCGTTAATGTCAGAGAAACCAGCAACGATATACCAATGGCGACAGAAAGCGTCACGGCAAATTCGCGTAACAGTCGGCCCGGCAATCCGCCCATCAACAGCAGCGGCAGGAACACCGCCACCAGTGACAGACTCATCGACAGCACCGTAAAACCGACTTCGCGAGTACCTTGCAGTGCGGCTTGCAACGGTTTCATTCCCGCTTCCAGATGACGTGCAATGTTTTCCAGCACCACGATGGCGTCATCCACCACGAAACCAGTAGCGATGGTGAGCGCCATTAACGAAAGGTTATTGAGACTGAATCCGCACAGGTACATCGCCGCAAACGTACCAATCAGCGAAACCGGCACCGAAACGGCGGGAATAATAGTGGCGCGACCCGAGCGCAGGAATAAAAACACCACCAGAATCACCAGCGCCACCGAGATAATCAGCGTTTGCTCGACTTCTTCCAGCGAGGCGCGAATGGTGGGGGAGCGATCCTGGGCAATTTGCAGATCAATCGCCGCCGGAATGGTTTCCTGCAACTCCGGTAATTTTGCCCGGATGCTGTCAACCGTCTGGATAATATTGGCTTCCGGCAGTTTGCGGATCATCAGTAAAATAGCCGGTTTGGCGTTGGTCATCCCGGCGTTGCGCACATCCTGCACTGAGTCGGTCACCGTCGCCACATCGCCCAGACGAACCGCGCCGCCGTTGTTGTAGTGAATAATCAACGGCTGATATTCAGCGGCGGTTTTTAGCTCATCATTGGTCTGGATCTGCCAGCGGTGAGTGCCATCTTCCAGCGCGCCCTGCGGTTTACGCACGTTGGCATTGCTGACGGCGGTGCGTACGTCGTCCAGCGACACGCCCTGATTAAACAGCGCCTGCGGATTCAGCCCGACGCGTACGGCGGGCAGTGAGCTGCCTCCGACATCGACATCACCAACACCGTCGATTTGCGAAATCGTCGGAGCCAGCTGCGTCGAGGCGAAATCGTACAGTTCACCCTGCGAATAAGTATCGGACGTCAGCGTGAGGATCATAATTGGCGCATCCGACGGGTTCGCTTTGCGATAGGTCGGGCGGCTGGGCATCCCACTGGGCAGCAAACTTTGTGCAGCGTTGATCGCCGCCTGCACATCACGCGCTGCGCCGTTGATATCCCGGTCAAAATCAAACTGCAAAATAATACGCGTGCTGCCGAGCGAACTGCTGGAGGTCATTTCACTGACTCCGGCAATGCGCCCAAGTGAGCGCTCCAGCGGCGTGGCAACGGAAGACGCCATTGTTTCTGGTGACGCACCGGGCAGCGAGGCGCTGACCATAATCACCGGAAAATCGACCTGCGGCAGCGGGGCGACCGGCAGCATACGGAAGCCCAGTATGCCGCACAGGGTAATGGCAACCGACAGTAAAATCGTCGCCACCGGACGGTAAATGAAGAGGGCAAAAAACTTCACTTACGCCTCCTCTTCATGACGGGCAAAGCGGCTTTTGGTCCACAATGCCAGGCGGTCGAACAGCAGATAAATCACCGGCGTGGTGAACAGCGTCAGCACCTGGCTGACAATCAGGCCGCCGACCATGCCGATACCTAACGGACGACGCAGTTCCGCGCCGACCCCGGTACTCAACATCAGCGGCAGCGCGCCAAGCAGAGCCGCCAGGGTGGTCATCAGGATCGGACGAAAACGCAACAGACAAGCCTGGTAGATTGCCTCGCGCGGCGACATGCCTTGCTCGCGCTCGGCAGCCAGCGCGAAGTCGATCATCATGATGGCGTTCTTCTTCACGATACCGATCAGCAAAATAATGCCGATAATCGCAATCACATCCAGTTCGCTACCAGCAATCAGCAACGCCAGCAGTGCGCCAACCCCTGCGGTGGGTAGCGTCGAGAGAATGGTGATCGGGTGAATAAAGCTCTCGTACAGAATGCCGAGCACGATATACATCGCCACCACCGCCGCGACAATCAGCCAGACAGTGCTGCCCAGCGCCGACTGGAAGGCGAGGGTGCTGCCCTGGAACTGCGTGGTGATATCCACCGGCAGATTCAGCGTCTTTTCGGTGTCCATAATCGCCTGCACCGCATCGCCCAGCGAATAGTTATCCGGCACGTTAAAGGAGATGGTCGTTACCGGGAACTGATCCAGATGGTTGATGGAGAGCGGCGCAAAACGCTGCTCAATTTTGGCAATTGAGCTTAGCGGCACCACGCCGCCGTCGCTGCTGGTCAGGCGAATGGTATCCAGCGCCGCGAGGCCTGGGGTATTTTCGGTGTTGTGCTCCAGCACCACGCGATACTGGTTGGCCTGAGTATAAATAGTGGAAATCAGCCGCTGACCAAACGCGTTGTACAGGGCGTTATCGACATCCGCCATGCTGATCCCCAGACGGCTGGCGCTGTCGCGATCAACATTGACATACGCCACCAGCCCTTTGTCCTGCCAGTCGCTGGAGACATCAGAAAGCTGTGGCAGTTGCTGGAGTTTTTCCATCAACTGTGGCACCCAGGTACTGAGCGCATCCAGTGACGTGGCCTGCAAGGTAAACTGGTACTGGGTGCGGCTGACCTGAGTATCAATAGTCAGATCCTGCGTTGGTTGCAGGAAGAGATCGACGCCCGGCACTTTATCTACCGCCGTTTGCAGACGGGCGATGACTTTTTGCACCCGATCATCACGTTCATCCAACGGTTTGAGGTTGATTTGTAAACGTGCACTGTTCAGCGACGGGTTAGTGCCATCAACGCCAACAAATGAGGTCAGGCTTTGCACTGCCGGATCCTGCAAAATCACGTCCGCGACCTGGCGTTGTCGCTGGGCCATATTGGCAAAGGAGCTGGATTGCGGTGCCTGCAAAGTGCCCTGAATAATGCCATTGTCCTGTACCGGGAAGAAACCTTTCGGAATGAACACCCACAGCAGCACGCTAAGCAGCAGCGTGCTGAGTGCCACGCTTAAGGTCAGCCACGGATGATTCAGCACTTTCGCCAGTCCACGACCATAGGCGGCGATTATCCTGTCGAACATTTTTTCCGAGGCACGGGAGAAGCGGTTCTGTTTACGCAACGACTCCTGGCTGAGCATCCGCGCGCACATCATCGGTGTCAGGGTCAGCGACACCACCGCTGAGATCAAAATCGCTACCGCCAGGGTAATAGCAAATTCGCGGAACAGTCGCCCGACGATATCGCCCATAAACAGCAGTGGGATCAACACCGCAATCAGTGAGAAGGTCAGCGAGATAATGGTAAAGCCGATTTCACCTGCGCCCTTGAGCGCCGCCGCCAACGGTTTTTCGCCTTTTTCGATATAGCGGGAAATGTTTTCGATCACCACGATGGCGTCATCGACCACGAATCCGGTGGCGATAGTTAACGCCATCAGTGTCAGGTTATTGATTGAAAAATCGAGAAACACCATAACCGCGAAAGTGCCGATTAACGACAGCGGTACAGCAACACCGGGAATGATGGTCGCCGGAATGTTGCGCAAAAACAGGTAGATAATCATGACTACCAGCGCGATAGCCATCATCAATTCAAACTGAGTATCATCGACGGATGCGCGGATATTGGTGGTGCGATCGGAAAGCACTGTCACCTTCACCGATTTCGGCAGACTCTCAGTGAGCTGTGGCAGCATCTGCCGAATGCTGTCGGCGGTGGAGATAATGTTAGCACCGGGCTGGCGCTGAACATTCATCACAATGGCCTGTTCTTTGTTCGCCCACGCGCCGAGCCAGCTGTTTTCTGCACCTTGCTCTACAGTTGCGACATCGCCCAGACGAATTGGCGCGCCGTTCTGGTAGGCGATGATTAGCTGGCGATACTCTTCGGCGGATTGCATCTGGTCGTTCGCGGAAAGCGTGACCGCACGGGAAGGGCCGTCGAGGCTACCTTTTGCCGAGTTAACGTTAGCGCCGGTAATGGCGGTGCGCACGGTTTCGCTGGTCAGGCCGAGGGCGGCAATCGCCTGAGCGTTAAGTTTGACGCGAACAGCCGGACGCTGACCGCCGGAAAGCGTCACCAGGCCGACGCCGGAAATCTGCGAGATTTTCTGCGCGACGCGGGTTTCCACCATATCTTCCACTTGCGTCATCGGCATGGCGGTTGAGGTGACGGCGAGCGTCATGATCGGCGGATCTGCCGGGTTCACTTTGCTGTAAACCGGCGGGTTAGGCAGATCGCTCGGCAATAAGTTGGTCGCAGCGTTAATCGCGGCCTGCACTTCCTGCTCGGCGACATCGAGCGGTAATGTTAGCTGGAACTGCAAAGTGATAACTGACGCACCGCCGGAACTTTGCGACGACATCTGTTTCAGGCCAGACATCTGCCCGAACTGGCGTTCTAGCGGCGCGGTAACGGCAGAGGTCATGACATCCGGGCTGGCACCTGGGTAGAGCGTGACCACCTGAATGGTCGGATAGTCCACTTCCGGCAGCGCCGAAACGGGCAGGGCGCGATAACCGATAATCCCGGCGAGTAAGATCGCCACCATCAGCAGCGTGGTGGCCACAGGACGCATAATAAACAGGCGCGACGGGCCGCCTGTGCTGCTCGGGGGTAACACCTGCATCAGGAGCGTGCTCCTTTTTTCGCGTATTCGCGGCTGGTGGCTTTCTCTTCCGGAGTAGTGGCGCTCTGGGCTTCCACCACTTCCACTTTCGCCCCTTCGGTCAGGCGATCAATGCCGTCTGTCACCACGCGATCGCCCGCAGAAATACCTGCACGGATCACCACTTTCTGACTGTCCTGAATGCCCGGCGTCACCAGATGTTTGCTGACCTTGTTTTCGCTATTCAGCACCCAGACAAAATGGCCTTCATTGCCCATTTGCAGGGCGGCTGTTGGGATCACTACGGCGTTTTGTTCGGTGTCGACTAACATGCGCGCGTTAACAAACTGATTGGGAAACAGCGCATCATCCTGATTATTAAAGCGTGCTTTCACTTTAATCGTACCGGTAGTGGCATCGATTTGGTTATCTAGACTTAACAGCGTGCCTTCACTTAATTTCTTCGAGTTGGTGCGATCCCAGGCTTCTACCACCAGCGGTTTTCCGGCTTTCTGCGCCTGCACTACGGTAGCGATATCGCTTTCCGGCAGGGTAAAGACTAAATCGATAGGATGCGTCTGGGTGATCACCACGATCCCGGTGGTATCACCACTGGAGATTTGGTTACCAACATCAACCTGCTTGAGACCAACGCGACCATCGACTGGTGCGGTAATCCGGCTCCAGTCGAGTTGCAGCTGCGCGCTGGCAACGCTTGCTTCATCAGCCTTAATGGTGCCTTCGGTTTCACTGACCAGCGCCTGTTGGGCATCCAGCTCCTGGCGGGAAACGAGATTGGTTTTTGCCAGTTGTTGATAACGCGCCAGGTCACGGCGGGCGTTGGCAAGCGTGGCTTTATCTTTTGCCAGTTGGCCCTGGGCTTGTGCTAATGCAACTTTGAACTGGCTGGGGTCAATTTCTGCCAGTAAATCGCCTGCTTTGACCTGCTGGCCTTCCTGGAAATGTAACGCTATCAGTTGGCCGTCCACGCGGCTGCGCACCGTAACGGTATTAGCGGCGGTAATGGTGCCAAGCCCGGTGAGGTAACGCGGAACTGCCTGTTCTACGGCGGTCGCCGCCTGAACCGGGGCTAATGGGCCGGAACGCATACCACGTCGACCACCCGCTGGCGATTGCTGCGCTTGTTTCGTCGCCCCTGGGGCTGCACTCCGGGAGTCATTGCGGCCTTGCCAGAACCAGAATGCGGCGATGGCGGCGATAACCACCACGATTACGATTACCCAACGGGATTTATAACTACCTTTCATCGTTAAGAGTTTCTCTTCCTGAAACGTTTCGCGGAATGATACTAGTGTAGCCAGCCAATAAGGGAGAAAAATGGAGGAATTATGAAACACTGTCGGGAATCGTCTGAATGACGGGCACATTTGCGAGCACGCATCCAGTAATAACACAGGAAACTATTTTATCTACGCGTTAGCGATAGACTGCTTGCATGGCGAAAGGAGGTAAGCCGCAGATTTCAGCCGGATGCTGAAACGGGAAAGCCCCTCCCGAGGAAGGGGCCTTAAATAAGGAAAGGGTCATGATGAAGCTACTCATCATCGTGGTGCTCTTAGTCATAAGCTTCCCCGCTTACTAAGACTACCAGGGCGGGGGAAACCCCGCTCTACCCTCACTCCTGAAAGTATGCCTTCACGATAAGATTGTCAATCCGCAGGCTTTGTAGTCTGCGATCCTGCCAGCAAATATTCTTTGCGAGTCGTTACGCAATAATCACAGAGGAAACTATTTTATTCACGCGTTAGCGATAGACTGCATTCAGGGCGAAAGGAGGTAAGCCGATGATTTCAGCGGGACGCTGAAACGGGAAAGCCTCTCCCGGAGAAGAGGGCTTTTAATAAGGAAAGGGTTATGATGAAGCACGTCATCATACTGGTGATACTCTTAGTGATTAGCTTCCAGGCTTACTAAGAACACCAGGGGGAGGGGGAAACCTCTCCCTAACCCTCACTCCTGAAATTATGTCACTCCGCCCTTAGTGTCAATCGACGGCTCTCCGTTCTTGCGAGGCGAATAGCAAAATTTTCTGCGCCGCCGGGCCTAATTCTGAAAGTTTCTTCGTTTGCTCTTATTTCATTATTGCAGTCGGTATGATACCGGACCTCGATAATTCTCTAAGAAAGGATTTCTTATGAGCGAACAAATCACGTTTGCCACCAGCGATTTTGCCAGTAACCCGGAACCACGTTGCCCCTGCATTTTGCTGCTGGATGTTTCTGGTTCTATGAACGGTAGACCTATTAATGAACTTAACGCCGGATTGGTTACCTTTCGTGATGAACTGCTTGCTGATCCGCTGGCTTTAAAAAGAGTGGAACTCGGCATTGTGACGTTCGGCCCGGTGCATGTGGAACAACCCTTTACCAGCGCCGCTAATTTTTTTCCGCCCATCCTGTTTGCCCAGGGCGATACACCAATGGGTGCGGCCATTACCAAAGCCCTGGATATGGTAGAGGAGCGGAAACGTGAGTATCGTGCAAATGGTATTTCGTATTATCGCCCGTGGATTTTCCTGATTACCGATGGTGCACCAACCGATGAGTGGCAGGCTGCAGCCAACAAAGTGTTTCGGGGGGAAGAAGATAAAAGGTTTGCTTTCTTTTCCATCGGTGTTCAGGGGGCGGATATGAAGACGCTGGCACAAATTAGCGTTCGTCAGCCTTTGCCTCTGCAAGGATTACAATTCCGTGAACTGTTTAGCTGGTTATCCAGTTCGCTGCGTTCGGTTTCCCGCTCCACGCCGGGAACGGAAGTTGTGCTGGAAGCGCCAAAAGGCTGGACGTCAGTGTGAGCTGGCGTCTGGTCTATGCATCAACCGTTGGAACGTCGCACATCAGCGCGGACTTGCCTTGTCAGGATGCCTGCCAGATGCAGATTGCCTGGTTAAATGACCAGCAGCCATTATTGTCGGTATTTGTCGCTGATGGCGCAGGCAGTGTCTCGCAGGGTGGCGAAGGCGCGATGCTCGCCGTCAATGAAGCGATGGCTTATATGTCGCAAAAAGTGCAGGGCGGGGAATTGGGGCTTAATGATGTCCTCGCCACAAATATGGTACTGACCATTCGTCAACGACTTTTTGCCGAGGCGGAAGCCAAAGAATTAGCGGTTCGCGATTTTGCCTGCACATTTCTGGGACTGATTTCATCGCCTGACGGCACCTTGATTATGCAGATTGGCGATGGCGGCGTGGTGGTAGATTTGGGTCACGGTCTGCAATTGCCTCTCACGCCGATGGCGGGTGAATATGCCAACATGACGCATTTCATTACCGACGAAGATGCCGTTTCCAGACTGGAAACTTTCACCAGCACTGGGCGTGCGCACAAAGTTGCAGCATTTACGGATGGTATCCAGCGACTGGCGTTAAATATGCTGGATAATTCTCCTCATGTGCCTTTCTTTACCCCGTTTTTCAATGGACTGGCGGCAGCAACGCAGGAACAACTCGATTTATTACCTGAATTGTTAAAGCAGTTTTTGTCCAGCCCGGCGGTAAACGAGCGTACGGATGATGATAAAACGTTGGCACTGGCGCTGTGGGCAGAGTGAGTTTCTCATGGCGGTTGAAGACAACAATTCAACCGCCAGTTTAAACAATAAATATAACGGCTGATTAGCGAACTAATTTTGCTCTTAGCTCGTCGGCTTCTTCTTTTGGATAGGTGACCAATAAAGGATCAATGGTATAACCGCCGTAAATTTTATCCCCGCGCGTATACATCCAGTCTGAAATATCTTCTTTCTTGATTTTCCACTCCTGGCCATATTCTACGTTTGTAACAATACCAGGGTCATTGCTGATTACGCCAATAAACATGCCGTTAGAATAAGTGACATCCGTAAGCCAGAAATGCTCGGTTCTTCCGTGATCGGTTATCGGGGCTTTGACTGCGAAAGTATCGGCATCTTTTTTATTCATAACCTCGATGAATTTATCGGTTTCTTTCCGCGCATGTTTAATCGCGTCAGACATCGCTTGTTTATCATAACCTCCCGTCACTAACGTATCCGAAACTTCACTAAAGCCCGCGGTAGTAAAAAATAGCAGACTCAACATAAGTAATATCTTTTTCATTTTTTCTCCAGAATCCCTTTGTAGTCAAAGTTAGCAAAAACCTGTGGAAGTTAATCATTATCAGGCCGAAATTGAATTGTATCCTGATAAAATTGCATTATCATTTTTATTCTTGAGTGGGTTTTCCCCATATAGAAATAATTTTAATGGTTAGTTGTTATTATTCATTGAAATATAATATAACTACCCGCGAAATATTATGAAAACAAATATAAAAGTATTTACATCGACAGGTGAATTGACCACTCTTGGCCGTGAACTGGGCAAAGGTGGTGAAGGCGCGGTTTATGATATCGAGGAGTTTGTCGATAGCGTCGCCAAGATTTATCACACGCCGCCACCCGCCTTAAAACAGGACAAACTTGCCTTTATGGCTGCGACAGCTGACGCGCAGTTGTTGAATTATGTCGCCTGGCCGCAGGCAACGCTTCACGGTGGACGAGGCGGAAAAGTTATCGGTTTTATGATGCCAAAAGTTTCTGGTAAAGAACCGATTCATTTGATCTATAGCCCGGCACATCGTCGCCAGAGTCACCCTCATTGTGCGTGGGATTTTCTACTCTATGTTGCGCGCAATATTGCTTCATCTTTTGCTACGGTTCACGAGCACGGGCACGTCGTGGGTGACGTAAACCAGAACAGTTTTATGGTAGGTCGCGACAGCAAAGTGGTACTGATTGATAGCGACTCCTTTCAGATTAACGCCAATGGCACACTGCATTTATGCGAAGTCGGCGTGTCGCATTTTACGCCGCCAGAGCTACAAACCTTGTCGTCATTTGTCGGCTTTGAACGCACAGAAAATCACGATAATTTTGGCCTTGCGTTGCTGATTTTTCACGTCTTGTTTGGTGGCCGGCATCCTTATTCTGGTGTGCCGCTTATCTCTGATGCGGGTAATGCGCTGGAGACGGATATTACCCATTTCCGTTATGCCTACGCGTCAGATAATCAGCGACGTGGTTTAAAACCGCCGCCACGATCGATTCCGCTATCGATGTTACCGAGTGATGTTGAAGCCATGTTTCAGCAGGCATTCACGGAAAGTGGCGTGGCAACCGGGCGTCCGACGGCTAAAGCGTGGGTAGCGGCACTTGATTCTCTGCGCCAACAGTTAAAGAAATGTCCCGTTTCGGCAATGCATGTTTATCCCGCTCATTTGACCGACTGCCCGTGGTGTGCGCTGGATAATCAAGGCGTTATCTATTTTATTGATCTCGGCGAAGAGGTCATTACCACCAGCGGTGATTTTGTGCTGGCGAAAGTCTGGGCGATGGTGATGGCGTCAGTAGCACCGCCAGCATTGCAATTGCCATTACCCGATCATTTCCAACCGACTGGCAGGCCGCTTCCTTTAGGCCTGTTACGGCGCGAATACATCATTCTGATTGAGATCGCACTGTCAGCGTTATCGCTGTTGCTTTGCGGCCTTCAGGCAGAACCGCGTTATATTATTTTGGTTCCTGTGCTGTCGGCTATCTGGATTATTGGCAGTCTGACAAGCAAAGCGTACAAAGCAGAAGTTCAGCAACGCCGTGAGGCATTTAATCGCGCGAAAATGGACTATGACCATTTAGTCAGCCAGATCCAACAGTTGGGCGGGCTGGAAGGTTTTATCGCCAAACGGACGATGCTCGAAAAAATGAAGGACGAAATGCTCGGGTTACCGGAAGAAGAAAAACGTGCTCTGGCAGCACTTCACGACACCGCAAGGGAACGGCAGAAGCAGAAGTTTCTGGAGGGATTTTTTATTGATGTTGCCTCTATTCCCGGCGTTGGCCCTGCGCGTAAAGCGGCGTTACGGTCCTTTGGTATTGAAACAGCAGCGGATGTTACCCGTCGTGGGGTTAAGCAAGTGAAAGGGTTTGGTGATCATCTGACCCAGGCAGTTATCGACTGGAAAGCAAGTTGCGAACGCCGTTTTGTGTTCAGGCCGAATGAAGCGGTAACGCCAGCAGACAGACAAGCGGTAATGGCGAAAATGACCGCCAAACGACATCGGCTGGAATCGACGTTGACTGTCGGCGCGACAGAGTTGCAGCGATTCCGCCTTCATGCTCCAGCACGGACCATGCCGTTGATGGAACCGTTACGTCAGGCGGCAGAAAAACTGGCTCAGGCGCAGGCTGATTTAAGCCGCTGCTGAGCCATTTTCTTTTAACGAAATACCACTTCTGCCCAGCGTGCCAGCCCGGCGGTGACGGAGCCAAAGTCATCGCCGCCTGCAATCGGAATGCCCGGCAACTGTTCTGCCAGCGCTTTTTTAATCAGCGGCGAACGGGCGCTACCGCCGGTCAGGTAGATAACGTCCGGTTTTTCCTGGGCGTTATCCAGCGCCAGTTGCACCTGTTCCAGAATCCGCGCCAGTGGCTGGCTGAGGGCGCTTTCCAGCCCTTGCTGGCTAATCAGCGTAGCCAGTTCATCGCTGATAAACGGCAGTGAGGCGCGGGTTTCCGCAGTGCTTGAAAGGGCGATTTTGCTCTCTTCTGCGCTACGCACCAGGCGATAGCTTAAACGCTGACGCCAGACTTTCTGTAACAGGGCCACTTTTTCCGGTTCGCGGGCATCGCGTACCAGATCGTTAAGCAGACGACCGTTGGCACTACTGTAGAAATCACTCTGTGCAGGAACGTCGTTGATGGCAACCGCATTCCACCACGGCAGAATCGGCAGGGCGATGCCTTTTTCGGTTTCGCCACCCATGCCCAGTAACGGCATCAGGTTTTTAAACGCCAGCGCGATATCCAGATCGTTACCGCCAATACGGCAACCACTGTGACCCAGCAGGCTGGCTTCACGATCGAGACGCGAACGCCACTGCGGCCCCATCAGCAGCAATGAACAGTCAGTCGTACCACCGCCGATATCCACCACCAGCACCCGTTTTTCTTCCTGCAAGGTGGCTTCGTAATCCAGCCCAGCCGCGACCGGCTCGTACTGGAATACCACGTCCCTGAATCCGGCACGCTTCGCCGCGCGTTCCAGAATCCCTTGCGCCTGGGTGTTTGCTTCATCACCGCCCAGCCCCTGGAAGTTGATCGGACGACCAATCACCGCCTGAGTAATCGCTTCTGGCAGCTGTGCCTGCGCCTGCTGGCGAATGTGCAACATCATTGCGCAGACCAGATCCTCAAACAGCGCTACCTGCTGCGGTTTTAAGCCGCTGGCACCGAGGAACGATTTTGGTGATTTCACAAACCACACTTCTTCTGGATCATCAATGTACTGTGCCAGTGAGGAAAGACCGAACTGCACGCTTTTCGCCGTAACATCGATATCTTCTTCGCGGTTATAACGAATCGCCCGACGTAACAGCGCCTGCGTTTCATCGTCGTCTGCCGGAACATCATGATGGCGGTACAGCCATTCGCTTACCGCTTCACGCGTTGGCGCGCAAAGCATTGAAGGCAGCAGCGTGCTGTCGTTTTCCATTTTTAGCAAATGCGGTTTACCGTCACGCATGACCGCCACTGAACAGTTTGCTGTACCGTAATCAAAACCAATAAACACGAAATAATCCCCATGCCGGTGAAGAAGGGGCGTGACTTTAGCGAAATGTTGCCGTCGCGACAACCGGAATATGAAAGCAAAGCGCAGCGTCTGAATAACGTTTATGCTGAAAGCGGATGAATAAGGAGATGCGATGTATACCCTGAACTGGCAGCCGCCGTATGACTGGTCGTGGATGTTGGGATTTCTCGCCGCCCGTGCGGTGAGCAGTGTGGAAACGGTCGCGGACAGTTATTATGCCCGTAGTCTGGCGGTGGGCGAATATCGCGGCGTGGTGACTGCTATTCCGGATATAGCCCGCCATACTCTGCACATAAATTTAAGTGCAGGTTTAGAACCTGTTGCCGCAGAGTGTCTGGCGAAAATGAGCCGCCTGTTTGATCTGCAATGTAACCCACAAATTGTTAACGGTGCGTTGGGCAGGTTAGGCGCGGCGCGGCCCGGATTGCGTTTACCCGGCTGTGTTGATGCTTTTGAGCAGGGCGTGCGGGCGATTTTAGGCCAACTGGTGAGCGTGGCGATGGCGGCAAAATTGACCGCCAGAGTGGCACAGCTTTATGGCGAACGGCTGGATGATTTTCCGGAGTATATCTGCTTCCCGACGCCTCAGCGGCTGGCAGCAGCAGACCCGCAGGCATTAAAAGCGTTAGGTATGCCGTTGAAACGGGCAGAGGCGCTGATTCATCTGGCAAATGCGGCGCTGGAGGGCACCTTACCAATGACAATACCGGGCGATGTGGAGCAGGCGATGAAAACGCTGCAAACTTTTCCGGGTATCGGGCGCTGGACGGCGAATTATTTTGCTTTGCGTGGCTGGCAGGCGAAAGATGTTTTCCTGCCGGATGATTATCTGATTAAACAGCGATTTCCGGGAATGACACCGGCGCAAATCCGCCGTTATGCCGAGCGCTGGAAGCCCTGGCGTTCTTATGCGCTGTTGCATATCTGGTATACGGAAGGCTGGCAACCAGACGAAGCATGACGTTGGTCGCCGGATGCGGTGCGAGCGCCTTATCCGGCCTGGGGAATGAGCGATTTGTAGGCATGATAAGACGCGTTAGCGTCGCATCAGGCGATGGGGAAGCACGCCTCAGTTAATCGCGAAATAACTACTATTCACCAGCAAATCCAGCGGTTGGGCATCGGCAATCACCTCACCATAAATCAGATCGACGCCGATGCCAGAAAGCGTATCCATCACTAAGGGTAAAACGACTGGCCCGGCGATGGTTTTCATCCCGAGTCGCTGAGCGTGCCCCTGAATAATCGTAATCAGCATCTCATCCATCAAATTACCCTGCACGTTGGCGCATAACTCACCATCAAGTAGCAGGTAATCTGCCATATTCGCTTTCAGCGAGTTGAAGATTTGCAGATCGCGGCCCACCTGGCTGAGCACTATCCGACATCCCGCCAGCCGCAGTTTTTGCACGCTTTCTGCGTGATCTAAAATCGCTTCAGCCGGAATAATCAGATGTAATAACCGTGGTGGTAGAGGGCTATTTTCCAGCTGCTCAAGCAGATCATTCACCAGCGTGGCGCTACTCAAACCGGCAACGGAAAGGGGGAGGGAGATGCTTATGCCTTTACTGGCAACCGCTTTTGCGGCCTGCTGGAAAAATTCGTGGAATACCCGGCGGTCAAGAGCATGGCTAAGCGCCGGATCGCTGAAGCTACGACGAAATGTTTGTTCATCAATAATCTCGCCTTCGCAACTCCAGAGCTTAAGTGAAATCAGCCACAAATTACGCGCTTCCGGGATCCGTGGCGAAGCGACACCGTGGGCGAGCATCATCAACTGATTCTCTTTAATCATCCGCCACTGTTCATCAAGCGACATCGCCGCCCGTTCGCTATGTGCGGCAGCTTGCTGCGGTTCGTAAACCGTCACCCGGCCCCGGCCACCATTTTTGGAGGCATAACAGGCGATATCAGCCTGCGACATCACTTCTGCCGCCTGATGATTGTTGTCATCAATCAAGGTAATCCCGGCACTGGCACCTACCCGATGCACACGGCCTTCCCATATAAAGTGATAGTCATTCACGGCACTGATAATGCGTGTAGCGATAAAACGCGCGCTTTCAACATTACAGTCTGGTAGCAGCAGACCAAATTCATCCCCACCGAGTCGCGCCAGCACGTCGCTGGAACGCAGCATACTCAGCATTAACGACGCCAGTTCGCGCAGCAAAGCGTCACCCGCCGCATGCCCGGCGCTGTCATTCACCGCTTTAAAGCGATCAAGATCGATAAACACCAGGGCATGTCGCTGATGTGTACTGTTTACCGTTTGCAGCAGGATACGCAGTTGTTTCTCAAAACTGGCGCGGTTGGCGAGATGCGTCAGTGCATCATGGGAGGCGCTGTAGCTCAGCTGGCGCAGCATTTTGCGTGATTCGGTAACGTCCTGAATCACCAGAACCGAACCAATATTGCTGCCGTCCAGAGTACTTAACGGCGTAATACTGTAATGCACGTCGTAACTGCCGCCGCTCCGACAGTGCAACACCACATCTTGCTCGATCGCGGAACGTGAGGTGTCGGCACTGTAAATGTTCTCCATTAATGGTCCGTTGTCGCCAAAAGTAATATGCAACACCGTCAGGAGCGGAACACCTAACGCTTCTTCCTGCGTCCAGCCGCTCATCTTCTCCGCCACTGGATTCATAAAGGTAATTTTCATCGCCATATCAATACAGATCACGGCTTCACCGATGGAATCAAGCGTAATGTGCAGGCGCTCTTTTTCCTGAAACAATGCCTCGTTAAGCTGTTTCACTTCGGTCATATCCATATTGATGCCGAGGAGACGTTCGACTTCGCCTTCTTTATTCAGTACCCGGTTGGCGAGGGCGCGGATATGGCGAATACCGTCTTTTACGGTAATGCGAAATTCCAGTTTAAAGGGCGAGCGTGATTGCAACGAATCACGAATCACTTTTTCGGCATGCTGGCGATCTTCCGGCAGCACGCACTCGTACCACACCTGCCAGTTCGGTTTGATATGTGGAGGAATTTCATACAGCTCGAACATCCGCTTATCCCAGCTAAAAATATTCGGCTTCAACTCCCACTCCCAGATGCCAATCCCGCCCGCTTCGTTAGCCAGAGTGATGCGCTCCATCAGTTGCTGATTGACCTGTTCGGTGCGTTTTAGCTCGTTAATGTCTTCAATCTGAGCGATAAAATAGAGCGGCGTGCCATCCGTGTGGCGCACCAGTGAGACGGCAAGCAACGCCCAGACAACATCGCCATTGCGGTTGTAGTAGCGTTTTTCCATTGAATAGGTGTTTATTTCACCGCTTATCAGCTTTTCAACCTGTTGGAGATCTTTATTGAGATCCTCCGGCCAGGTCAGTTGCTGAAAGGTGAGTCCGCGCAGCTCTTCCTGACTGTACCCGAGAAACTGGCAGAGCGCTTTGTTGGTTTGCAGCCATTGTCCCTCGGTGCCCACTAACGCCATACCGATAGCGGAATATTCCATCGCGTTCCGAAAGTGGGTTTCGCTTTCGGAAATGTGTTTGCGTTCCGCACGAAAGGCATACATCACCATGGTCATGATGTTGGCGGGCAGCAGGATCAGCAAAAACGGTAGCCACGGCATATGGCTCATCAGGTACGTACGCGGCGTAGCAAGCAGGGAGGGATCCGCGGCCATCATCAGCGACACCATCATCACCGTGGTAAGGAAGATCAAAAAGGCTTCCATTCGTGGCAGACGCACGGCGCTCCACATCAACAGCACAATAATGAAAGTAAAAGGCCACGGCAGATACAGCATCGAAAGCCAGCTTAACGTCAGTGTGATGGCTAACGTGAGCAGCGACTCAAAAAGCAACCGTGGGTTGCGATGGCGCAGCAGATAGTGTGGTTTAAATAACAATCCCAGCGGCACCAGTGCCAGAGCGCCGATGGATTCTGACAGTACCCATATCAAAAATGCCCTGAGAGGATCGTCTCCGGGCGTCAGCAGGACAACCAGAACACCCCCCAACAGAGGCGGAACAATGGCGCTGCCGAGTGCCAGACGCAGCCAGTCAGCCAGATTTTGCAAGGGGTTATACCACGGCAGCAATTTACGTAGCAGCACTGCCCCGACCACGGCTTCAACAATATTGATGGTCGTCCAGGTCATGTTCAGCGAGCTGGTGGAAAAAAGCAGGATGGATGCGGCGATATTTCCCAGCGAACAGCTCAGCGCAATTCCCGGCCACATGCGCCCGGCATGGCGATAAAACGCCACCATCATGATGGACGTCGGGAACCACAGTGGGGCGAGTTGGGTGCCAAACTGCGAAAGCTCAAGCGAGAAAAGGGTAAAGATAAACGAGACTAAACCTAAACTGACCAGGTGAAGCAGCGGGTGGGGCAGGGTAATACATGCTGTGATTGTTTGCTCATTACCGCTTTATCCGCAAGACCTGGTCGCCAGTATTCGTTTCTGTGTTTATGCTAGTACAAAAGTTTTACATTTTATATGCGAATTGCTCATAAAGTGACGTAAAGGCGGATAATTTGCGCAACTGCGTATAACATTTTTTACCTTACATAAAACTGATCAACGTAATTTGCCCCCGGGAATTCTTTGTCAACAATTAACTCTGAGCGCGCGGCAACGCTATTCGACTGGTATCAGACGGATGAAATCCCTATAATTGCCGCGTTTGGCGCTTCGTCGCCCCCTTCCTAACATCCAGGTTAATCAGGTCGCTAAATATATGACTGATCAGTCTCATCAGTGCGTCATTATCGGTATCGCTGGCGCATCGGCTTCCGGCAAGAGTCTTATTGCCAGTACCCTTTATCGTGAATTGCGTGAGCAAGTCGGTGATGAACACATCGGCGTAATTCCCGAAGACTGCTATTACAAAGATCAAAGCCATCTGTCGATGGAAGAACGCGTTAAGACCAACTACGACCATCCCAGCGCGATGGATCACAGTCTGCTGCTTGAGCATTTACAAGCGTTGAAACGCGGCTCGGCAATTGACCTGCCGGTTTACAGCTATGTTGAACATACGCGTATGAAAGAAACGGTGACGGTTGAGCCGAAGAAGGTCATCATTCTCGAAGGCATTTTGTTGCTGACGGATGCGCGTTTGCGTGACGAACTTAACTTCTCCATTTTCGTTGATACCCCGCTGGATATCTGCCTGATGCGCCGCATCAAGCGTGACGTTAACGAGCGTGGGCGTTCAATGGATTCAGTGATGGCGCAATATCAAAAAACCGTGCGCCCGATGTTCCTGCAATTCATTGAGCCTTCTAAACAATATGCGGACATTATCGTGCCGCGCGGCGGGAAAAACCGCATCGCGATCGATATATTGAAAGCGAAAATAAGTCAGTTCTTTGAATAAGCTTGATAAATTGTGTACCGTTCAGTGATAACCTGGTATGCCCTTGACGTAATTGGCGTTAAGGGAGTGATGCGCGAAAGGAGAAAATGCCATGCGTCTGTGTGACCGAGATATTGAAGCCTGGCTTGATGAAGGCCGTTTGTCGATCAACCCACGTCCGCCAGTGGAGCGTATTAACGGCGCGACGGTGGATGTACGCCTGGGCAATAAATTTCGTACCTTCCGTGGTCACACGGCAGCGTTTATCGATCTGAGCGGTCCCAAAGATGAAGTGAGCGCCGCGCTTGACCGCGTGATGAGCGATGAGATCGTTCTCGACGAGGGCGAGGCGTTCTATCTTCACCCAGGAGAGCTGGCGCTGGCGGTGACGCTGGAGTCGGTGACGCTGCCAGCCGATCTGGTGGGCTGGCTGGACGGGCGTTCCTCACTGGCGCGTCTGGGGCTGATGGTGCACGTCACCGCGCACCGCATCGATCCGGGCTGGTCTGGTTGCATTGTGCTGGAGTTCTACAACTCCGGTAAGCTGCCGCTGGCGCTGCGTCCGGGCATGTTAATTGGTGCGCTGAGCTTTGAGCCGCTTTCCGGCCCGGCGGCGCGACCTTACAACCGCCGTGAAGATGCGAAATATCGAACCCGACAGGGCGCGGTAGCCAGCCGAATCGATAAAGACTAATTCAGGCCCATTGAGGATACCATGAGACGATTTCTGACGACGCTGATGATACTCCTGGTCGTGCTGGTGGCCGGGTTATCTGCGTTAGTGTTGCTGGTGAATCCGAATGATTTCCGCGACTATATGGTCAAGCAAGTTGCTGCACGTAGCGGTTATCAATTGCAGCTCGACGGGCCACTGCGTTGGCACGTCTGGCCGCAGCTTAGTATCCTCTCCGGGCGAATGTCTCTCACCGCCCAGGGCGCAAGCCAGCCACTGGTTCGCGCCGACAACATGCGTCTGGACGTGGCGCTTTTACCACTACTGAGTCATCAACTGAGCGTTAAGCAGGTGATGCTAAAAGGGGCAGTGATCCAACTGACGCCGCAGACGGAAGCGGTGCGCAGTGAAGACGCTCCGGTTGCACCGCGCGACAATACCTTGCCGGATCTGTCAGACGATCGCGGATGGTCGTTTGATATATCCAGTCTTAAGGTGGCGGACAGCGTGCTGGTGTTCCAGCATGAAGATGACGAGCAGGTGACAATCCGCAATATTCGCCTGCAAATGGAACAAGATCCCCAACATCGTGGTTCATTTGAGTTCTCCGGGCGGGTTAATCGCGATCAGCGCGATCTCACGATATCCCTTAACGGTACGGTAGATGCTTCTGATTATCCGCATGATTTAACGGCGGCTATTGAACAAATTAACTGGCAGTTGCAGGGTGCCGATTTACCAAAACAAGGTATTCAGGGGCAGGGGAGTTTCCAGGCCCAGTGGCAGGAGTCACATAAACGCCTTTCATTTAACCAAATTAGTTTGACCGCCAATGATAGTACGCTAAGCGGGCAAGCACAGGTTACGCTGACAGAGAAACCGGAATGGCAGCTGAGGCTGCAATTCCCGCAACTGAATCTTGACAACCTCATCCCGCTTAATGAAACCGCGAATGGTGAAAACGGTGCCGCGCAGCAGGGGCAGAGCCAATCAACGTTGCCGCGCCCGGTCATTTCTTCGCGTATTGATGAACCGGCCTATCAGGGACTGCAAGGCTTTACGGCTGATATTTTGTTGCAGGCCAGTAACGTGCGCTGGCGCGGAATGAATTTTACAGATGTTGCCACGCAAATGACCAACAAGTCGGGTTTGCTGGAAATTACTCAACTGCAGGGCAAACTTAACGGTGGACAGGTTTCACTGCCGGGCACGCTGGACGCGACATCAATAAATCCGCGGATAAACTTCCAGCCACGGCTGGAAAACGTTGAGATTGGTACCATTCTGAAGGCGTTTAACTATCCGATTTCGTTGACCGGAAAAATGTCACTGGCTGGTGATTTCTCCGGTGCTGACATAGATGCCGACGCATTCCGCCACAACTGGCAAGGACAGGCACATGTCGAAATGACCGACACGCGCATGGAAGGGATGAACTTCCAGCAGATGATTCAGCAAGCGGTAGAGCGTAATGGCGGTGATGTGAAGGCCGCTGAAAACTTTGATAACGTGACGCGGCTTGACCGCTTTACCACCGATTTGACGTTGAAGGATGGCGTCGTGACGTTAAACGACATGCAAGGTCAATCGCCTGTGCTGGCGCTGACAGGGGAAGGCATGTTGAATCTGGCAGATCAAACCTGCGACACCCAGTTTGATATTCGGGTCGTGGGTGGCTGGAACGGGGAAAGCAAACTGATTGATTTCCTGAAAGAAACGCCAGTACCGCTGCGGGTTTATGGCAACTGGCAGCAACTCAATTACAGCCTGCAAGTGGATCAGTTACTGCGCAAACATCTACAGGACGAAGCGAAACGTCGCCTGAATGACTGGGCCGAGCGGAATAAAGATTCCCGTAATGGCAAAGATGTGAAGAAGTTGCTGGAGAAGATGTAGGTTACCAGGTGACCAGTCCTGTAGGCCTGATAAGACGCGTAAAGCGTCGCATCAGGCGTTCGTGGCGGCATCATTATATTCTGAATATGTAAGATCGAAGGCTGTTCCGTTCACTTGATGTTCCTCGCTACTATGGAACGCTCAAGCCGGTGAACGTGCCAGGGTGGCTCAATCTCCACCACCCTGGCAACCCGGGCTCCCGGCGGTAAATCGCCGATGGCGCGGTTCCCTCATCTTATTCCTTTCGGCTATTGGGTAAAATGACCGATACCATCACACCTCGTACTCCATCTCGCCATCCTTACGCAGCGGTATAATCTGCACCTTCTGCACGCGATGGCTTTCTACCTGCAACGTTTTAAGCAAATAATCCCCCACCTGAACTTCTTCGCCAGGTTTTGGAATACGCTGCAAATACTCCATCAACAGCCCGGCAATGGTGTGATATTCACGTTTTTCATCCAGCGGCAGCGGCACATATTGCACCAGATCCTCCAGCGGCATATGACCATTCGCCGTCCAGGAACCGTCCGCATTCTTCTGAATATCATGGCGGGCGTCGATCTCTTCCACTTCGTTCGGTAAGTTACCGGCAATGGTTTCAGTGACGTCACTTAATGTCACAATCCCTTCCACCGAGCCAAACTCATCCACCACAAAAGCAAAGTGCGTGCGGGCATTACGGAACTGCTCCAGGGCAGGTAACAACGGCAATGTTTCCGGGAACACCAGCGGCTGGCGAATCAACACCCGCAGGTTGAGCGGTTCGCCGCGCAGAGACTGTTGTAGCAGGTCGATAACGTGAACAACACCGAGCAAATCTTCTGCGTCATCACCGTCGGTAACCACCAGCCGCGTATGCTGATTTCGCTCCAGCAACTGGCGGATTTCTTCTTCCGGCGCGTTGAGATCGATATGCTCAATATCGTGGCGCGACGTCATAATGCTGCTGACGGTACGCTGGTTAAGATTAAGTACCCGCTCAATCATCCGCCGTTCCTGCGGATTAAAGATCTGCTGGTTACCATGATCCACCAGCATGGACGCGGTTTCGGCGTCCAGTTCCGCATCTTCTTTTTGCCCGCTAAGCAGGCGCATTACCGCTTCGGTAGTCCGCTGGCGCAGCGTCTGGTTAGCGGAAAGAAAACGTCGCCGGTTAAAGATAGCCAACTGATTGAGCGCCTCGATCATCACCGAGAAACCAATGGCAGCGTACAGGTAGCCTTTCGGAATGACGAAGCCGAAACCTTCTGCCACCAGGCTAAAGCCAATCATCAACAGGAAGCTTAAGCAGAGAATAACGATCGTCGGGTGACTGTTAACAAATTGCGTTAACGGCTTGCTGGCCATCAACATCAGGCTGATAGCGATAACCACGGCGGCCATCATGACCAGTAAATGGTCGACCATCCCGACGGCGGTAATCACTGAGTCGAGTGAGAAAATGGCGTCCAGTACCACAATTTGCGTCACCACGCCCCAGAACTTCGCACCTTTGCGTTGTGTGGGATTATTGCTGTCTTTCCCTTCCAGCCGTTCGTTCAGCTCCATCGTGGCTTTGAACAACAGGAAGAAACCACCAAACAGCATGATTAAGTCGCGGGCGCTAAAGGTAAACGAGCGGAAGCTGAACAGCGGTTGAGTCAGGGTGACCAGCCAGGAGATTGACGCCAGCAGTAACAGGCGCATTAACATTGCCAGCAGCAGCCCGGTAACCCGTGCGCGGTCACGCTGCTTCGGCGGTAGTTTTTCGGCGAGGATGGCAATAAAGACCAGGTTATCAATGCCGAGGACCAGTTCGATCACAATCAGCGTGATTAACCCGGCCCAGATAGACGGATCGGCAATCCATTCCATAGTAAGTACAAAACCTATTCGTTGTATGACAAATGTCACAATTCGATCATGGATAAATCGGGGCAAAAATGCAATGTTGCAGCACTATTTATCTCATATTATTTGAGGGTAATAACCTCACATTATCCCTGAATTAAAAGTGGTAATAATAAAACATTATTTAAGAAATATCGCATGTGGAGACACTATATTAAATATTGTCAACCTAAAGAAACTCCTAAAAACCATATTGAATGACACTTAATATAATTCTTAAAAATAGCCAATTACCGAATTGTTATCTTGCCTGCTATTCCGTTAGCTGTAACACTTCCTCCTGCATTATTGGAAAGCCAATATTCAATTACCATAATGTCACCTTATATTCGGAAGTTAATTTCCGTAATAACCCTTTCTCATCAACGACTGCATGCTGAGAGGGTGTGAAAAATTAAACTAAATCAGTGTATTGGTAGCTAAAAAGCCAGGGGCGGTAGCGTGTCTGGATGCCTGAAAGACCAGTCTGAATTATTCTGTCAATAGCCTGCGGATGAAATCAATTTTTTTAGGACTGATGCCAGTTAAATTTTTATTCAATTAACTGCAAGGTAAATGTGCATGGCGACATTGCTATTAATAGTGCACAGGATAATTACTCTGCCAAAGTGATAAATAAACAATGATGAAATCCAAAATGAAATTGATGCCATTATTGGTGTCAGTAACCTTGATAAGCGGTTGCACAGTACTTCCGGGCAGCAATATGTCGACGATGGGCAAAGACGTCATCAAACAGCAGGACGCTGATTTCGATCTCGACAAAATGGTGAATGTTTATCCGCTGACCCCGCGCCTGATTGACCAATTACGCCCACGCCCGAATGTAGCACGCCCCAATATGACGCTGGAAAGTGAGATCGCGAATTACCAGTATCGCGTCGGGCCGGGGGACGTTCTTAATGTCACCGTCTGGGATCACCCGGAACTCACCACGCCAGCCGGTCAGTACCGCAGCTCCAGCGACACCGGCAACTGGGTACAGCCTGACGGCACTATGTTTTACCCGTATATCGGCAAGGTCCACGTAGTCGGGAAAACGCTCGCTGAAATCCGCAGTGATATTACCGGGCGCTTAGCGACGTACATCGCTGACCCGCAGGTGGACGTTAATATCGCCGCCTTCCGCTCACAAAAGGCCTATATCTCCGGTCAGGTGAATAAATCCGGTCAACAGGCGATCACCAACGTGCCACTGACCATTCTCGACGCCATCAACGCCGCAGGTGGCCTGACCGACACCGCTGACTGGCGCAACGTGGTGCTAACACACAATGGTCGTGAAGAGCGCATTTCTTTGCAGGCGCTGATGCAAAACGGCGACCTCAACCAGAATCGCCTGCTTTACCCCGGCGATATTCTCTACGTGCCACGTAATGATGATCTGAAAGTATTTGTGATGGGTGAAGTGAAGAAACAGAGCACCCTGAAAATGGACTTTAGCGGCATGACCCTGACTGAAGCCCTGGGCAATGCTGAAGGCATCGACATGACCACCTCCAACGCCAGCGGCATCTTTGTCATTCGTCCGCTGAAAGGCGAGGGCGGGCGTAACGGCAAGATTGCCAATATCTACCAGCTGGATATGTCCGATGCCACGTCGCTGGTGATGGCGACAGAATTCCGCCTGCAACCTTATGACGTGGTGTATGTCACCACCGCCCCGGTTTCCCGCTGGAACCGTCTGATCAATCAGTTGCTGCCAACTATTAGCGGTGTCCGTTACATGACGGATACAGCCAGCGACATTCATAACTGGTAATCGTCATGTTTAACAACATCTTAGTTGTCTGTGTCGGCAATATTTGCCGTTCCCCGACGGCGGAACGCTTACTGCAACGTTATCACCCGGAGCTGAAAGTGGAGTCCGCTGGACTCGGCGCGCTGGTCGGTAAGGGCGCTGATCCTACCGCTATCAGCGTCGCCGCAGAACATCAACTGTCTCTGGAAGGTCACTGTGCCCGTCAAATCAGCCGCCGTCTGTGTCGCAACTACGACCTGATTTTGACCATGGAAAAGCGCCATATCGAACGCTTATGCGAGATGGCACCGGAGATGCGCGGCAAAGTGATGCTGTTTGGTCACTGGGATAACGAATGTGAAATCCCCGATCCGTATCGCAAAAGCCGGGAAACGTTTGCAGCGGTGTACACATTACTTGAACGGTCTGCCCGCCAGTGGGCGCAGGCATTGAACGCAGAGCAGGTATAAGAATGACAGAAAAAGTAAAACAACATGCCGCTCCGGTAACGGGCAGTGATGAAATCGATATTGGTCGCCTGGTCGGCACCGTCATTGAAGCGCGCTGGTGGGTGATTGGCATCACCACCGTATTCGCCCTCTGTGCCGTGGTTTACACCTTCTTCGCCACGCCGATTTATAGTGCCGACGCACTGGTACAAATCGAGCAAAACAGCGGCAATTCGTTAGTGCAGGACATTGGTTCGGCATTAGCCAACAAACCGCCTGCATCGGACGCCGAGATCCAGTTGATTCGTTCGCGTCTGGTGCTTGGTAAAACGGTGGACGATCTCGACCTCGATATTGCAGTGAGCAAAAACACGTTCCCGATTTTCGGTGCGGGCTGGGAGCGCCTGATGGGACGTCAGAACGAGACGGTGAAAGTGACCACCTTTAACCGCCCGAAAGAGATGGCGGATCAGGTGTTTACGCTTAATGTGCTGGACAACAAAAACTACACCCTGAGCAGCGACGGCGGCTTTAGCGCCCGGGGGCAAGCGGGCCAGATGCTGAAAAAAGAAGGCGTCACGCTGATGGTTGAAGCCATTCACGCCAGCCCGGGCAGTGAGTTTACCGTCACCAAATACTCCACGCTGGGGATGATCAACCAACTGCAAAACAGCCTGACGGTAACGGAGAACGGCAAAGACGCTGGCGTTTTGAGCCTGACTTATACCGGTGAAGATCGTGAACAGATCCGCGACATTCTTAACAGCATCGCCCGTAACTATCAGGAACAAAATATTGAGCGCAAATCGGCGGAAGCGTCGAAAAGCCTCGCCTTCCTCGCGCAACAGTTACCGGAAGTACGTAGCCGCTTGGATGTTGCCGAAAACAAACTGAATGCCTTCCGTCAGGATAAAGATTCTGTTGATCTGCCGCTGGAAGCAAAAGCGGTGCTCGATTCGATGGTGAACATCGATGCGCAGTTGAACGAACTGACCTTTAAAGAGGCGGAAATCTCCAAGCTGTACACCAAAGTTCACCCGGCGTACCGCACGCTGCTGGAGAAACGTCAGGCGCTGGAAGACGAAAAAGCCAAACTTAACGGTCGCGTAACGGCGATGCCGAAAACCCAGCAGGAGATTGTCCGTCTGACCCGCGATGTCGAGTCTGGTCAGCAGGTCTATATGCAACTGCTGAATAAAGAGCAGGAGCTGAAAATCACCGAGGCCAGCACCGTCGGCGATGTGCGCATTGTTGACCCGGCAATCACTCAGCCTGGCGTGCTGAAACCGAAGAAAGGGCTGATTATCCTCGGCGCGATTATCCTTGGCCTGATGCTTTCTATCGTGGGTGTGCTGCTGCGCTCGTTGTTTAATCGCGGCATTGAAAGCCCGCAAGTACTGGAAGAACACGGTATTAGCGTCTATGCCAGCATCCCGCTGTCGGAATGGCAGAAAGCGCGTGATAGCGTCAAAACCATCAAAGGGATTAAACGCTATAAACAGAGCCAGCTACTGGCGGTGGGGAATCCAACCGATCTGGCGATTGAAGCCATCCGTAGTCTGCGTACCAGTTTGCACTTCGCGATGATGCAGGCACAGAACAATGTGTTGATGATGACCGGGGTTAGCCCGTCAATTGGTAAAACCTTTGTCTGCGCCAACCTGGCGGCGGTGATCAGCCAGACCAATAAACGCGTGTTGTTGATCGACTGCGATATGCGCAAAGGCTACACCCACGAGCTGTTGGGCACTAATAACGTTAATGGCCTGTCGGAAATTCTGATTGGTCAGGGCGATATTACTACCGCTGCTAAACCGACCTCTATTGCCAAATTTGACCTGATCCCGCGCGGTCAGGTGCCGCCAAATCCTTCTGAACTGTTGATGAGCGAACGCTTTGCCGAACTGGTGAACTGGGCGAGTAAAAACTATGACCTGGTGTTGATTGATACGCCGCCGATTCTGGCAGTGACCGATGCGGCAATTGTTGGTCGTCATGTCGGAACCACGTTAATGGTGGCGCGTTATGCGGTCAACACATTGAAAGAAGTGGAAACCAGTCTGAGCCGCTTTGAGCAAAACGGTATTCCGGTGAAAGGGGTGATTCTGAACTCCATCTTCCGCCGCGCCAGCGCGTATCAGGATTATGGCTATTACGAATACGAATATAAGTCGGATGCGAAATAACGACGCCTGCATTCGCACCGCCCCGTAGGCCGGATAAGGCGTTCACGCCGCATCCGGCAAGCAAACCAGCTCATAAGCCGGGAGAACAACCTATGAAAGACAATCCGCTGATCTCAATCTATATGCCGACCTGGAACCGCCAACAACTGGCGATTCGGGCAATAAAATCGGTTTTGCGCCAGGACTACAGCAACTGGGAGATGATCATCGTGGATGATTGCTCCACCTCCTGGGAACAACTGCAACAGTACGTCACCGCCCTCAACGATCCGCGTATCACTTACATTCACAACGACATTAACAGCGGGGCGTGCGCGGTACGTAACCAGGCGATTATGCTGGCGCAAGGGGAATATATCACCGGGATTGATGACGATGACGAATGGACACCCAACCGTCTGAGCGTCTTCCTCGCCCATAAACAGCAACTGGTCACACACGCCTTTTTGTACGCTAACGACTACGTTTGCCAGGGCGAAGTCTATTCCCAACCGGCAAGCTTGCCGCTGTATCCCAAATCGCCGTATTCACGCCGCCTGTTCTACAAACGCAATATCATTGGCAACCAGGTCTTTACCTGGGCATGGCGTTTCAAAGAGTGTTTGTTCGATACCGAACTGAAAGCGGCACAGGATTACGACATCTTCCTGCGGATGGTGGTGGAGTACGGCGAACCGTGGAAAGTAGAAGAGGCGACGCAGATCCTGCATATCAATCACGGTGAAATGCAGATCACCTCGTCACCGAAAAAATTCTCCGGGTACTTCCACTTTTACCGCAAGCACAAAGACAAATTCGACCGCGCCAGCAAAAAATATCAGCTGTTTACCCTCTACCAGATCCGCAATAAACGTATGACCTGGCGCACTTTGCTGACGCTGCTGTCGGTGCGTAACGGCAAACGTCTGGCTGATGGTATTCGGGGGCGCTAAAGATGCTGGAAGATCTGCGCGCCAACAGCTGGAGTTTACGCCCGTGCTGCATGGTTCTTGCCTATCGTGTTGCTCATTTTTGTTCGGTGTGGCGCAAAAAGAACGTCCTCAACAATCTGTGGGCGGCCCCGCTGCTGGTGCTGTATCGCATTATCACCGAATGCTTTTTCGGTTATGAAATCCAGGCTGCCGCGACCATTGGCCGCCGCTTTACTATCCATCACGGTTACGCCGTCGTGATCAATAAAAACGTGGTAGCGGGGGATGATTTTACCATTCGCCACGGCGTCACTATCGGCAATCGTGGTGCCGATAACATGGCATGTCCACACATTGGCAACGGCGTCGAACTCGGTGCCAACGTCATTATTCTTGGTGATATCACGCTTGGTAACAACGTCACCGTGGGCGCGGGCAGCGTGGTGCTCGACTCTGTCCCGGACAACGCGCTGGTGGTGGGAGAAAAAGCGCGAGTGAAGGTAATTAAATGAATATTTTGCAATTTAATGTGCGACTGGCGGAAGGCGGGGCAGCAGGTGTGGCGTTAGATCTCCACCAGCGTGCGCTGCAACAGGGGCTGGCGTCACATTTTGTCTACGGTTACGGCAAAGGCGGCAAAGAGAGCGTCAGCCATCAGAACTATCCGCAGGTCATCAAACATACGCCGCGGATGACCGCGATGGCGAATATTGCTCTGTTTCGTCTGTTTAATCGCGATCTGTTTGGCAATTTCAATGAGTTATATCGCACCATTACTCGCACAGCGGGTCCGGTGGTCCTGCATTTTCATGTGCTGCACAGCTACTGGCTAAATCTTAAGAGCGTGGTGCGCTTTTGCGAAAAAGTGAAAAACCATAAACCGGACGTCACTCTGGTCTGGACGCTGCACGACCACTGGAGTGTTACCGGACGCTGCGCCTTTACCGACGGTTGCGAAGGCTGGAAAACAGGCTGCCAGAAATGCCCGACCTTAAATAACTATCCGCCGGTGAAGATTGATCGCGCACACCAACTGGTGGCGGGCAAACGCCAGTTATTCCGTGAGATGCTGGCGCTGGGCTGTCAGTTTATTTCCCCCAGCCAGCATGTGGCTGACGCTTTCAATAGCCTGTACGGTCCAGGGCGTTGCCGGATTATCAATAATGGCATTGATATGGCAACTGAAGCGATTCTGGCGGACTTGCCTCCGGTGCGCGAAACCCAGGGCAAGCCGAAAATCGCGGTGGTGGCGCATGATCTGCGTTACGACGGCAAAACTAACCAGCAACTGGTACGCGAGATGATGGCGCTGGGCGACAAAATTGAACTGCATACCTTTGGTAAGTTCTCGCCGTTCACCGCTGGCAACGTGGTTAATCACGGCTTTGAAACCGACAAACGTAAGCTGATGAGCGCGCTCAATCAGATGGATGCGCTGGTATTCAGTTCTCGCGTCGATAACTACCCGCTGATTTTGTGTGAGGCGCTATCGATTGGCGTGCCGGTGATTGCCACCCATAGCGATGCGGCGCGGGAAGTGTTGCAAAAATCCGGCGGTAAAACCGTCAGCGAAGAAGAGGTGCTGCAACTGGTGCAGTTAAGCAAACCGGAAATCGCGCAGGCGATATTTGGTACCACGCTGGCTGAGTTCAGCCAACGCAGCCGCGCCGCCTACAGTGGACAACAGATGCTGGAGGAGTATGTCAACTTCTATCAGAATCTGTAGCTACCTGTTGCTGCCGCTGATTTATCTGCTGGTTAACGTCAAAATCGCCCAGCTTGGCGAAAGTTTCCCCATCACCATCGTCACTTTTTTACCTGTCTTGTTACTGCTGTTTTTAGAACGCATCAGCGTTAAAAAATTGATGATTGCCTTAGGGATTGGCGCGGGACTCACGGCGTTTAACTATCTGTTTGGTCAGTCGCTGGATGCCAGTAAATACGTCACTTCAACTATGCTGTTTGTCTATATTGTGATCATTATTGGCATGGTGTGGAGTATTCGTTTTAAAACAATTTCGCCACACAACCATCGCAAGATATTACGTTTCTTTTATCTGGTGGTCGGGCTGGTGGTGGCGCTGGCGGCGGTGGAGATGGCACAAATTATCCTCACCGGTGGCAGCAGTATTATGGAGTCGATTTCGAAATATCTGATTTACAGCAACAGCTATGTGCTGAATTTCATTAAATTCGGCGGCAAGCGCACGACAGCACTTTATTTCGAACCGGCATTTTTCGCTCTGGCATTAATCTCAATTTGGCTCAGCATCAAACAGTTTGGTATCAAAACGCCTAAAACAGATGCTATGATTCTCGCAGGGATAATATTATCCGGATCGTTTTCAGGGGTTATGACCTTTATCCTGTTTTATTTGCTGGAGTGGGCATTTCAATATCTGAATAAAGAGGCGATTAAGAAAAAGTTACCGTTAGCATTGATTTCTCTGGCTGTATTCCTGGTTGGTGTGGTAATCGCGTTTCCTTATATTTCCACCCGTCTGGGCGATTTAGGTACGGAAGGATCGTCATCATATTATCGTATTGTCGGTCCGCTGGTGATGGTCGGTTATTCTTTGACCCATATTGACGGTGTAGTCAGATTTGGCTCACTTTATGAATATGTCGCATCATTCGGAATATTTAACGGTGCGGATGTCGGAAAAACCATAGACAATGGTTTGTATCTGCTGATTATTTATTTTTCCTGGTTCGCGGTGTTTTTATCACTGTGGTACATGGGGAAAGTGATAAAAATGATGATCAACGCTTTTGGTGATAACCGCAATTTTCGCGTGCAATTATATCTTTTTACTCCGGTATCGCTGTTTTTTACCGGTTCGATATTTAGCCCGGAATATGCATTTTTAATCGTCTGTCCGTTTATTTTGCGAAAAGCGTTAAATATTACGAGGTAAGAATAAGAACATGTTGCTTAGCATAATCACTGTCGCGTTTCGTAACCTCGAAGGGATAGTCAAAACACATGCCTCGCTGGCGCATCTGGCGCAGGTGGAAGATATCAGCTTCGAATGGATTGTTGTCGATGGCGGTTCCAACGACGGCACCCGTGAGTATCTGGAAAATCTCAATGGTATCTTTAACCTACGCTTTGTCAGCGAGCCAGATAACGGTATCTACGACGCCATGAACAAAGGCATTGCGATGGCACAAGGCAAGTTCGCGTTGTTTCTCAATTCGGGCGATATTTTTCATCAGAATGCCGCAAATTTTGTCCGTAAGTTAAAAATGCAAAAAGATAACGTGATGATCACCGGCGATGCGCTGCTGGATTTTGGCGACGGGCATAAAATTAAACGTAGCGCCAAACCGGGCTGGTATATTTATCACAGCCTGCCCGCCAGTCATCAGGCGATATTTTTCCCTGTATCCGGCTTGAAAAAATGGCGTTATGACCTGGAATATAAAGTTTCTTCCGACTACGCGCTGGCAGCCAAAATGTATAAAGCCGGTTATGCATTTAAAAAACTCAATGGCCTGGTGTCTGAATTTTCCATGGGTGGGGTATCTACCACCAATAATATGGAATTGTGTGCTGACGCGAAAAAAGTCCAACGACAAATATTACATGTGCCTGGCTTTTGGGCTGAATTATCCTGGCATTTACGCCAACGTACTACCTCAAAGACGAAAGCCTTATATAACAAAGTCTGAATATAAGGAAAACCAATGCAAGATTTAAGCGGTTTCTCGGTGCCGAAAGGGTTCCGGGGCGGCAACGCTATTAAAGTGCAATTATGGTGGGCAGTACAGGCAACAATATTTGCCTGGTCGCCACAAGTATTGTATCGCTGGCGGGCTTTTTTATTACGTTTATTCGGAGCAAAAATAGGAAAAAACGTAGTTATTCGTCCGTCAGTAAAAATTACCTATCCGTGGAAATTAACCTTAGGTGATTACGCGTGGGTCGGCGATGACGTCAATTTATATACCCTCGGTGAAATAACCATTGGCGCACATTCGGTGATATCGCAAAAAAGTTATTTATGCACCGGTAGCCACGACCATGCAAGTCAACATTTCACCATTAATGCTACGCCTATTGTGATTGGCGAGAAATGCTGGCTGGCAACCGATGTTTTTGTTGCCCCTGGCGTCACGATTGGCGACGGCACCGTCGTGGGTGCACGAAGCAGTGTTTTTAAAACGCTTCCGGCAAATGTGGTTTGCCGGGGGAATCCCGCAGTGGTGATACGCGAACGCGTTGAAACTGAATAAATTCAAAAAATACAGAGGAATAAGACATGTCAAAAGTCGCTCTCATCACCGGTGTAACCGGACAAGACGGTTCTTACCTGGCAGAGTTTCTGCTGGAAAAAGGTTACGAGGTGCATGGTATTAAGCGTCGTGCATCGTCATTCAACACCGAGCGCGTGGATCACATTTATCAGGATCCGCACACCTGCAACCCGAAATTCCATCTGCATTATGGCGACCTGAGTGATACCTCCAACCTGACACGCATTTTGCGTGAAGTGCAGCCGGATGAAGTGTATAACCTGGGCGCAATGAGCCACGTTGCGGTCTCTTTTGAGTCACCGGAATATACCGCAGACGTTGATGCGATGGGTACGCTGCGCCTGCTCGAGGCGATCCGCTTCCTCGGTCTGGAAAAGAAAACCCGTTTCTATCAGGCTTCCACCTCTGAACTGTACGGTCTGGTGCAGGAAATTCCGCAGAAAGAAACCACGCCGTTCTACCCGCGATCTCCGTATGCGGTCGCCAAACTGTACGCCTACTGGATCACCGTTAACTACCGCGAATCCTACGGCATGTACGCCTGCAACGGTATTCTCTTCAACCATGAATCCCCGCGCCGTGGCGAAACCTTCGTTACCCGCAAAATTACCCGCGCAATCGCCAACATCGCCCAGGGGCTGGAGTCGTGCCTGTACCTCGGCAATATGGATTCCCTGCGTGACTGGGGCCATGCCAAAGACTACGTAAAAATGCAGTGGATGATGCTGCAACAGGAACAGCCAGAAGATTTCGTTATCGCGACCGGCGTTCAGTACTCCGTACGTCAGTTCGTGGAAATGGCGGCAGCACAGCTGGGCATCAAACTGCGCTTTGAAGGCACGGGCGTTGAAGAGAAGGGCATTGTGGTTTCCGTCACCGGGCATGACGCGCCGGGCGTTAAACCGGGTGATGTGATTATCGCCGTTGACCCGCGTTACTTCCGTCCGGCAGAAGTTGAAACGCTGCTCGGCGACCCGACCAAAGCGCACGAAAAACTGGGCTGGAAACCGGAAATCACCCTCAGAGAGATGGTGTCTGAAATGGTGGCTAATGACCTCGAAGCGGCGAAAAAACACTCTCTGCTGAAATCTCACGGCTACGACGTGGCGATCGCGCTGGAGTCATAAGCATGAGTAAACAACGCATTTTTATTGCTGGCCATCGCGGAATGGTCGGTTCCGCCATCAGGCGACAGCTCGAACAGCGCGGTGATGTGGAGCTGGTATTACGCACCCGCGATGAACTGAACCTGCTGGACAGCCGCGCCGTGCATGATTTCTTTGCCAGCGAAAGCATTGACCAGGTCTATCTGGCGGCGGCGAAAGTGGGCGGCATTGTTGCCAACAACACCTATCCGGCGGATTTCATCTACCAGAACATGATGATTGAGAGCAACATCATTCACGCCGCGCATCAGAACGACGTGAACAAACTGCTGTTTCTCGGATCGTCCTGCATCTACCCGAAACTGGCAAAACAGCCGATGGCAGAAAGCGAGTTGTTGCAGGGCACGCTGGAGCCGACTAACGAGCCTTATGCTATTGCCAAAATCGCCGGGATCAAACTGTGCGAATCATACAATCGCCAGTATGGACGCGATTACCGCTCAGTCATGCCGACCAACCTGTATGGCCCGCATGACAACTTCCACCCGAGTAATTCGCATGTGATCCCTGCATTGCTGCGTCGCTTCCACGAGGCGACGGCACAGAATGCACCGGACGTGGTGGTGTGGGGTAGCGGTACACCGATGCGTGAATTTCTGCACGTCGATGATATGGCGGCGGCGAGCATTCATGTCATGGAGCTGGCGCATGAAGTCTGGCTGGAGAACACCCAGCCGATGCTGTCGCACATTAACGTCGGCACGGGCGTTGACTGCACTATCCGCGAGCTGGCGCAAACCATCGCCAAAGTGGTGGGTTACAAAGGCCGGGTGGTTTTTGATGCCAGCAAACCGGATGGCACGCCGCGCAAACTGCTGGATGTGACGCGCCTGCATCAGCTTGGCTGGTATCACGAAATCTCACTGGAAGCGGGGCTTGCCAGCACTTACCAGTGGTTCCTTGAGAATCAAGACCGCTTTCGGGGGTAATGATGTTTTTACGTCAGGAAGACTTTGCCACGGTAGTGCGCTCCACTCCGCTTGTCTCTCTCGACTTTATTGTCGAGAACAGTCGCGGCGAGTTTCTGCTTGGCAAAAGAACCAACCGCCCGGCGCAGGGTTACTGGTTTGTGCCGGGAGGGCGCGTGCAGAAAGATGAAACGCTGGAAGCCGCATTTGAGCGGCTGACGATGGCGGAACTGGGGCTGCGTCTGCCGATAACAGCAGGCCAGTTCTACGGTGTCTGGCAGCACTTTTATGACGATAACTTCTCCGGCAAGGATTTCACCACTCACTATGTGGTGCTCGGTTTTCGCTTCAGAGTAGCGGAAGAAGAGCTGTTACTGCCGGATGAGCAGCATGACGATTACCGCTGGCTGACGCCGGACGCACTGCTCGCCAGTGACAATGTTCACGCTAACAGCCGCGCCTATTTTCTCGCTGAGAAGCGTGCCGGAGTACCCGGATTATGAAAATACTGGTCTACGGCATTAACTACTCGCCGGAGTTAACCGGCATCGGCAAATACACCGGAGAGATGGTGGAATGGCTGGCGGCACAAGGTCATGAGGTGCGGGTTATTACCGCACCGCCTTACTACCCGCAATGGCAGGTGGGCGAGAACTATTCCGCCTGGCGGTACAAACGAGAAGAGGGGGCCGCCACGGTGTGGCGCTGCCCGCTGTACGTGCCAAAACAGCCGAGCACCCTGAAACGCCTGTTACATCTCGGCAGTTTTGCCGTCAGCAGTTTCTTTCCTCTGATGGCGCAACGTCGCTGGAAGCCGGATCGCATTATCGGCGTGGTGCCAACGCTGTTTTGCACGCCGGGAATGCGCCTGCTGGCGAAACTCTCTGGTGCGCGTACCGTGCTGCATATTCAGGATTACGAAGTAGATGCCATGCTGGGGCTGGGCCTTGCCGGAAAAGGCAAAGGCGGCAAAGTGGCACAGCTGGCGACGGCGTTCGAACGTAGCGGACTGCATAACGTCGATAACGTCTCCACGATTTCGCGTTCGATGATGAATAAAGCCATCGATAAAGGCGTGGCGGCGGAAAACGTCATCTTCTTCCCCAACTGGTCGGAAATCGCCCGTTTTCAGCATGTTGCAGACGCCGATGTTGATGCACTTCGTAACCAGCTTGGCCTGCCGGATAACAAAAAAATCATTCTTTACTCCGGCAATATTGGTGAAAAGCAGGGGCTGGAAAACGTTATTGAAGCTGCCGAACGCCTGCGTGATGAACCGCTGATTTTTGCCATTGTCGGGCAGGGCGGCGGCAAAGCGCGGCTGGAAAAAATGGCGCAGCAGCGTGGACTGCACAACATGCAATTCTTCCCGCTGCAATCGTATGACGCTTTACCCGCACTGCTGAAGATGGGGGATTGCCATCTGGTGGTGCAAAAACGCGGCGCGGCAGATGCCGTATTGCCGTCGAAACTGACCAATATTCTGGCGGTAGGCGGTAACGCGGTGATTACTGCAGAAGCCCACACAGAACTGGGACAGCTTTGCGAAACCTTTCCGGGCATTGCGGTTTGCGTTGAACCGGAATCGGTCGAGGCGCTGGTGGCGGGGATTCGTCAGGCGCTCCTGCTGCCCAAACACAACACGGTGGCACGTGAATATGCCGAACGCACGCTCGATAAAGAGAACGTGTTACGTCAATTTATAAATGATATTCGGGGATAATTATGGCGCAGTCGAAACTCTATCCAGTTGTGATGGCAGGTGGCTCCGGTAGCCGCTTATGGCCGCTTTCCCGCGTACTTTACCCCAAGCAGTTTTTATGCCTGAAAGGCGATCTCACCATGCTGCAAACCACCATCTGCCGCCTGAAAGGCGTAGAGTGCGAAAGCCCGGTGGTGATTTGCAATGAGCAGCACCGCTTTATTGTCGCGGAACAGCTGCGCCAACTGAACAAACTCACCGAGAACATTATTCTCGAACCGGCAGGGCGTAACACTGCACCAGCCATTGCGCTGGCGGCGCTGGCGGCAACACGTCATAGTCCGGAGAGCGACCCGTTAATGCTGGTGCTGGCGGCGGATCATGTGATTGCCGATGAAGACGCGTTCCGTGCCGCCGTGCGTAATGCCATGCCATATGCCGAAGCGGGCAAGCTGGTGACCTTCGGCATTGTGCCGGATCTACCTGAAACCGGTTATGGCTATATTCGTCGCGGTGAAGTGTCGGCGGGTGAGCAGGATACGGTGGCCTTTGAAGTGGCGCAGTTTGTCGAAAAACCGAATCTGGAAACCGCTCAGGCCTATGTGGCAAGCGGCGAATATTACTGGAACAGCGGTATGTTCCTGTTCCGCGCCGGACGCTATCTCGAAGAACTGAAAAAATATCGCCCGGATATTCTCGACGCCTGTGAAAAAGCGATGAGCGCCGTCGATCCGGATCTCGATTTTATTCGCGTGGATGAAGAAGCGTTTCTGGCCTGCCCGGAAGAGTCGGTGGATTACGCGGTCATGGAACGTACGGCAGATGCCGTTGTGGTGCCGATGGATGCGGGCTGGAGCGATGTCGGTTCCTGGTCCTCTTTATGGGAGATCAGCGCCCACACCGCGGAAGGCAACGTTTGCCACGGCGATGTGATTAATCACAAAACTGAAAACAGCTATGTGTACGCCGAATCTGGCCTGGTCACCACCGTCGGGGTGAAAGATCTGGTGGTGGTGCAGACCAAAGATGCGGTGCTGATTGCCGACCGTAACGCGGTGCAGGATGTGAAAAAAGTGGTCGAGCAGATCAAAGCCGATGGTCGCCATGAGCATCGGGTGCATCGCGAAGTCTATCGCCCGTGGGGCAAATATGACTCTATCGACGCGGGCGACCGCTACCAGGTGAAACGCATCACCGTGAAACCGGGCGAAGGCTTGTCGGTACAGATGCATCATCATCGCGCGGAACACTGGGTAGTGGTCGCGGGAACGGCAAAAGTCACTATCGACGGTGATATCAAACTGCTTGGTGAAAACGAGTCGATTTATATTCCGCTGGGGGCGACGCACTGCCTGGAAAACCCGGGGAAAATTCCGCTCGATTTAATTGAAGTGCGCTCCGGCTCTTATCTCGAAGAGGATGATGTGGTGCGTTTCGCGGATCGCTACGGACGGGTGTAAACGTCGCATCAGGCGCTGTTTGTCGGATGCGGCGTGAACGCCTTATCCGACCTACGGTTCGGATTTGTAGGCCTGATAAGACGCGGCAGCGTCGCATCAGGCGCTGGCTGTCGGATGCGGCGTGAACGCCTTATCCGACCTACGGTTCGGTTTTGTAGGCCTGATAAGACGCGGCAGCGTCGCATCAGGCAATGAATGCGAAACCGCGGTGTAAATAACGACAAAAACAAAATTGGCCGCTTCGGTCAGGGCCAACTATTGCCTGAAAAAGGGTAACGATATGAAAAAATTAACCTGCTTTAAAGCCTATGATATTCGCGGGAAATTAGGCGAAGAACTGAATGAAGATATTGCCTGGCGCATTGGTCGCGCTTATGGCGAATTTCTCAAACCGAAAACCATTGTGTTAGGCGGTGATGTCCGCCTCACCAGCGAAACCTTAAAACTGGCGCTGGCGAGAGGTTTACAGGATGCGGGCGTCGATGTGCTGGATATCGGCATGTCCGGCACCGAAGAGATCTATTTCGCCACGTTCCATCTCGGCGTGGATGGCGGCATTGAAGTTACCGCCAGCCATAATCCGATGGATTATAACGGCATGAAGCTGGTGCGCGAGGGGGCTCGCCCGATCAGCGGTGATACCGGACTGCGCGACGTCCAGCGTCTGGCTGAAGCCAACGACTTTCCTCCCGTCGATGAAACCAAACGCGGTCGCTATCGGCAAATCAACCTGCGTGACGCTTACGTTGATCACCTGTTCGGTTATATCAATGTCAAAAACCTCACGCCGCTCAAGCTGGTGATCAACTCCGGGAACGGCGCAGCGGGTCCGGTGGTGGACGCCATTGAAGCCCGCTTTAAAGCCCTCGGCGCACCAGTGGAATTAATCAAAGTGCACAACACGCCGGACGGCAATTTCCCCAACGGTATTCCTAACCCGCTACTGCCGGAATGCCGCGACGACACCCGCAATGCGGTCATCAAACACGGCGCGGATATGGGCATTGCCTTTGATGGCGATTTTGACCGCTGCTTCCTGTTTGACGAAAAAGGGCAGTTTATCGAGGGCTACTACATTGTCGGCCTGCTGGCAGAAGCGTTCCTCGAAAAAAATCCCGGCGCGAAGATCATCCACGATCCACGTCTCTCCTGGAACACCGTTGATGTGGTGACTGCCGCAGGTGGCACGCCGGTAATGTCGAAAACCGGACACGCCTTTATTAAAGAACGTATGCGCAAGGAGGACGCCATCTACGGTGGCGAAATGAGCGCCCACCATTACTTCCGTGATTTCGCTTACTGCGACAGCGGCATGATCCCGTGGCTGCTGGTCGCCGAACTGGTGTGCCTGAAAGAGAAAACGCTGGGCGAACTGGTACGCGACCGGATGGCGGCGTTTCCGGCAAGCGGTGAGATCAACAGCAAACTGGCGCAACCCGTTGAGGCGATTAACCGCGTGGAACAGCATTTTAGCCGTGAGGCGCTGGCGGTGGATCGCACCGATGGCATCAGCATGACCTTTGCCGACTGGCGCTTTAACCTGCGCTCCTCCAACACCGAACCGGTGGTGCGGTTGAATGTGGAATCGCGCGGTGATGTGCCGCTGATGGAAGCGCGAACGCGAACTCTGCTGGCGTTGCTGAACGAGTAATGTCGGATCTTCCCTTACCCCATTGCGGGTAAGGGGCTAATAACAGGAACAACGATGACAAATCTAAAAAAGCGCGAGCGAGCGAAAACCAATGCATCGTTAATCTCTATGGTGCAACGCTTTTCAGATATCACCATCATGTTTGCCGGACTATGGCTGGTTTGCGAAGTGAGCGGACTGTCATTCCTCTACATGCACCTGTTGGTGGCGCTGATTACGCTGGTGGTGTTCCAGATGCTGGGCGGCATCACCGATTTTTATCGCTCATGGCGCGGTGTTCGGGCAGCGACAGAATTTGCCCTGTTGCTACAAAACTGGACCTTAAGCGTGATTTTCAGCGCCGGACTGGTGGCGTTCAACAATGATTTCGACACGCAACTGAAAATCTGGCTGGCGTGGTATGGGCTGACCAGTATCGGACTGGTGGTTTGCCGTTCATGTATTCGCATTGGGGCGGGCTGGCTGCGTAATCATGGCTATAACAAGCGTATGGTCGCCGTAGCGGGAGATTTAGCCGCCGGACAAATGCTGATGGAGAGCTTCCGTAATCAGCCGTGGTTAGGGTTTGAAGTGGTGGGGGTTTACCACGACCCGAAACCGGGCGGCGTTTCTAACGACTGGGCGGGCAATCTGCAACAGCTGGTCGAGGATGCGAAAGCGGGCAAAATTCATAACGTCTATATCGCGATGCAGATGTGCGACGGCGCGCGAGTGAAAAAACTGGTCCATCAACTGGCGGATACCACCTGTTCGGTGCTGCTGATCCCCGATGTCTTTACCTTCAACATTCTCCATTCACGTCTCGAAGAGATGAACGGCGTTCCGGTGGTGCCGCTTTACGACACGCCGCTTTCCGGGGTTAACCGCCTGCTCAAACGTGCGGAAGACATTGTGCTGGCGACGCTTATTCTGTTGCTGATCTCCCCGGTGCTGTGCTGTATTGCGCTGGCGGTGAAACTCAGTTCACCAGGGCCGGTTATTTTCCGCCAGACTCGCTATGGCATGGATGGCAAGCCGATCAAAGTGTGGAAGTTTCGTTCCATGAAAGTGATGGAGAACGACAAAGTGGTGACCCAGGCGACGCAGAACGATCCGCGCGTCACCAAAGTGGGGAACTTTCTGCGCCGCACCTCGCTGGATGAATTGCCGCAGTTTATCAATGTGCTGACCGGGGGGATGTCGATTGTCGGTCCACGTCCACACGCGGTGGCGCATAACGAACAGTATCGACAGCTCATTGAAGGCTACATGCTGCGCCATAAGGTGAAACCGGGCATTACCGGCTGGGCGCAGATTAATGGCTGGCGTGGCGAAACCGACACGCTGGAGAAAATGGAAAAACGCGTCGAGTTCGACCTTGAGTACATCCGCGAATGGAGCGTCTGGTTCGATATCAAAATCGTTTTCCTGACGGTATTCAAGGGCTTCGTTAACAAAGCGGCATATTGATATGAGCTTACGTGAAAAGACCATCAGCGGCGCGAAGTGGTCGGCGATTGCCACGGTGATCATCATCGGCCTCGGGCTGGTGCAGATGACCGTGCTGGCGCGGATTATCGACAACCACCAGTTCGGTTTGCTTACCGTGTCGCTGGTGATCATCGCGCTGGCAGATACGCTTTCTGACTTCGGTATCGCTAACTCGATTATTCAGCGAAAAGAAATCAGCCACCTTGAACTCACCACGCTGTACTGGCTGAACGTCGGGCTGGGGCTTGTGGTGTGCGTGGCGGTGTTTTTGTTGAGTGATGCCATTGGCGACGTGCTGAATAACCCGGACCTGGCACCGTTGATTAAAACATTGTCGCTGGCGTTTGTGGTGATCCCCCACGGGCAACAGTTCCGCGCGTTGATGCAGAAGGAGCTGGAGTTCAACAAAATCGGCATGATCGAAACCAGCGCGGTACTGGCGGGCTTCACTTTTACGGTGGTTAGCGCCCATTTCTGGCCGCTGGCGATGACCGCGATCCTCGGTTATCTGGTCAATAGTGCGGTGAGAACGCTGCTGTTTGGCTACTTTGGACGCAAAATTTATCGCCCCGGTCTGCATTTCTCGCTGGCGTCGGTGGCACCGAACTTACGCTTTGGTGCCTGGCTGACGGCGGACAGCATCATCAACTATCTCATCACCAACCTTTCAACGCTGGTGCTGGCGCGTATTCTCGGCGCGGGCGTAGCAGGGGGATACAACCTGGCGTACAACGTGGCCGTTGTGCCGCCGATGAAGCTGAACCCAATCATCACCCGCGTGTTGTTTCCGGCGTTTGCCAAAATTCAGGACGACACCGAAAAGCTGCGTATTAACTTCTACAAACTGCTGTCGGTGGTGGGGATTATCAACTTTCCGGCGCTGCTGGGGCTGATGGTGGTGTCGAATAACTTCGTACCGCTGGTATTCGGCGAAAAGTGGAACAGCATTATTCCGGTGCTGCAATTGCTGTGTGTGGTGGGGCTACTGCGCTCCGTGGGTAACCCGATTGGTTCGCTGCTGATGGCGAAAGCGCGGGTCGACATCAGCTTTAAATTCAACGTATTCAAAACCTTTCTGTTTATTCCGGCGATTGTTATTGGTGGGCAGATGGCGGGCGCAATCGGCGTCACGCTCGGTTTCCTGCTGGTGCAGATTATCAACACCATTCTGAGTTACTTCGTGATGATTAAACCGGTTCTTGGTTCCAGTTATCGCCAGTACATCCTGAGTTTGTGGCTGCCGTTTTACCTCTCGCTGCCGACGCTGGTGGTTAGTTATGCGCTGGGCATTGTGCTGAAAGGGCAACTGGCGCTGGGGATGCTGCTGGCGGTGCAAATAGCCGCGGGCGTGCTGGCGTTTGTGGTGATGATTGTGCTGTCGCGCCATCCGCTGGTGGTGGAAGTGAAGCGTCAGTTTTGTCGCAGCGAAAAAATGAAAATGCTTTTACGGGCGGGGTGAGTTGCTGTTTTCGGTTCCGACAACGGTTGCCGGATGCGGCGTAAAACGCCTTATCCATCCTACGGTTCTGTGCTCGGGACCTGTAGGCCTGATAAGACGCGTCAGCGTCGCATCAGGCACTGAATGCCGGATGCGGCGTGAACGCCTTATCCGGCCTACGGTTCTGTGCTCGGGTCTTGTAGGCCTGATAAGACGCGTCAGCGTCGCATCAGGCAAAGAGCGGCAACGAACAAAACAAACGCAGCCTCACCTGGCATCAAATTTATGAGGAAAAAATGAAATTACTTATTCTGGGCAACCACACTTGCGGCAATCGTGGCGACAGCGCCATCCTGCGCGGCTTACTTGATGCCATCAACATCCTCAATCCACAAGCCGAAGTGGACGTGATGAGCCGCTATCCGGTCAGTTCTTCCTGGCTGCTCAACCGCCCGGTAATGGGCGATCCGCTGTTCCTGCAAATGAAACAACACAACAGCGCGGCGGGCGTTGTCGGGCGCGTTAAAAAAGTCCTCCGTCGCCGCTATCAACACCAGGTATTGCTCTCACGCGTCACTGACACTGGCAAGCTGCGTAATATCGCCATCGCCCAGGGATTCACCGACTTCGTGTGCCTGCTGTCAGGTTACGACGCCATTATTCAGGTCGGCGGATCGTTTTTTGTCGATCTCTACGGCGTGCCGCAGTTTGAACATGCGCTTTGCACATTTATGGCGAAAAAGCCGCTGTTTATGATTGGTCACAGCGTCGGTCCCTTCCAGGATGAGCAATTTAACCAACTGGCGAACTACGTTTTTGGTCACTGTGACGCGCTGATCCTGCGCGAATCGGTCAGCCTTGATCTGATGAAACGCAGCAATATCACCACTGCAAAAGTGGAACATGGCGTCGATACTGCGTGGCTGGTCGATCACCACACCGAAGACTTCACTGCCAGCTATGCCGTCCAACACTGGCTGGACGTTGCCGCACAACAGAAAACGGTGGCAATTACCCTGCGCGAACTGGCACCGTTCGACAAACGTCTCGGCACCACTCAACAAGCGTATGAAAAAGCCTTTGCCGGGGTGGTCAATCGCATTCTCGACGAAGGGTATCAGGTGATTGCGCTATCCACCTGTACGGGCATCGACAGCTATAACAAAGACGACCGCATGGTGGCGCTCAACCTACGCCAGCACATCAGCGATCCTGCCCGTTATCACGTAGTGATGGATGAACTCAACGATCTGGAAATGGGCAAAATTCTGGGGGCCTGTGAACTCACCGTCGGTACGCGCCTGCACTCCGCCATTATCTCAATGAACTTTGCTACTCCGGCGATTGCCATCAACTATGAACATAAATCCGCCGGGATTATGCAGCAGTTGGGGCTGCCAGAGATGGCGATTGATATCCGTCATTTACTGGACGGCAGCCTGCAAGCGATGGTTGCGGATACCTTAGGCCAGCTTCCGGCGCTGAACGCACGACTTAGCGAAGCCGTCAGTCGTGAGCGTCAGACAGGAATGCAGATGGTGCAGTCCGTACTGGAACGCATTGGGGAGGCGAAATGAAGGTTGGCTTCTTTTTACTGAAATTTCCGCTGTCGTCGGAAACCTTCGTCCTCAACCAAATTACCGCGTTTATTGATATGGGCTTTGAGGTGGAGATTGTCGCGCTGCAAAAAGGCGACACACAAAACACCCACGCGGCATGGACGAAATACAACCTTGCCGCCAGAACCCGATGGTTACAGGACGAACCTACGGGCAAAGTGGCGAAGCTGCGCCACCGCGCCAGTCAGACCTTGCGCGGCATTCATCGTAAAAATACCTGGCAGGCGCTCAACCTCAAACGCTATGGTGCCGAGTCGCGGAACCTGATTTTGTCTGCCATTTGCGGCCAGGTCGCAACACCGTTTCGCGCCGATGTGTTCATCGCTCATTTTGGCCCGGCGGGGGTAACCGCAGCAAAACTACGCGAACTGGGTGTCATTCGCAGCAAAATTGCCACTATTTTCCACGGCATTGATATTTCCAGTCGGGAAGTGCTCAACCATTACACTCCCGAATATCAGCAACTGTTTCGCCGTGGCGACCTGATGTTACCGATAAGCGATTTGTGGGCCGGAAGGCTGCAAAAAATGGGCTGCCCGAGGGAAAAAATTGCCGTATCGCGCATGGGCGTGGACATGACGCGTTTTAGCCCGCGTCCGGTGAAAGCGCCCGCAACGCCGCTGGAAATCATATCTGTCGCACGCTTAACCGAAAAAAAAGGCCTGCATGTGGCGATCGAAGCCTGCCGTCAGTTGAAAGAGCAGGGCATGGCATTTCGCTATCGCATCCTCGGCATTGGCCCGTGGGAACGACGCCTGCGTACCCTCATCGAACAATATCAACTGGAAGATGTGGTAGAGATGCCGGGCTTTAAACCGAGCCACGAAGTGAAAGCGATGCTCGACGACGCGGATGTCTTCCTGTTGCCATCGGTAACGGGCGCGGATGGCGATATGGAAGGCATTCCGGTGGCGCTAATGGAAGCGATGGCGGTCGGCATTCCGGTGGTTTCTACTCTGCATAGCGGAATACCGGAATTGGTGGAGGCCGACAAATCCGGCTGGCTGGTGCCTGAGAACGATGCTCGCGCACTGGCGCAACGACTGGCGGCGTTTAGCCAACTTAACACCGACGAACTGGCTCCGGTTGTCAAACGTGCGCGCGAAAAAGTCGAACACGATTTTAACCAGCAGGTGATTAACCGAGAACTCGCCAGCTTGTTGCAGGCTTTATAGAGGAGAACGTATGCCATTTAAAAAAATCTCCCGACGCACCTTCCTGACGGCAAGCTCGGCGCTTGCCTTCCTCCATACCCCTTTCGCTCGCGCACTTCCCGCCCGACAAAGCGTTAACATTAACGACTACAACCCTCACGACTGGATCGCCTCATTTAAACAAGCCTTCAGCGAAGGGCAAACGGTCGTCGTGCCTGCTGGATTCGTTTGTGACAATATCAACACCGGCATCTTCATTCCTCCTGGAAAAACGTTACACATCCTTGGAAGCCTGCGCGGCAACGGCAGAGGGCGATTTGTCTTACAGGACGGCAGCCAGGTGACAGGGGAGGAGGGCGGCAGTATGCATAACATCACCCTGGATGTGCGTGGTTCTGACTGCTCCATCAAAGGGCTGGTGATGAGCGGCTTTGGCCCGGTAACGCAGATTTATATCGGCGGCAAAAACAAACGGGTCATGCGCAACCTGACCATCGATAACCTCACTGTCAGCCACGCTAATTACGCCATCTTACGCCAGGGATTTCATAACCAGATAATCGGTGCCAACATCACCAATTGTAAGTTCAGCGACTTACAGGGGGACGCTATTGAATGGAACGTGGCGATTAACGACAGTGATATTTTGATCTCCGACCATGTCATCGAGCGCATCAACTGTACCAACGGCAAAATCAACTGGGGCATCGGTATAGGCCTTGCGGGAAGCACTTACGATAATAATTACCCGGAAGACCAGGCAGTGAAAAACTTTGTCGTGGCGAATATCACGGGATCGGATTGTCGGCAGTTGATCCATGTTGAAAATGGTAAACATTTTGTTATTCGAAATATCAAAGCCCGCAATATCACACCGGATTTCAGTAAGAAAGCAGGTATTGATAACGCCACGGTCGCTATTTACGGTTGTGACAATTTCGTGATTGATAATATTGAAATGATTAATAGCGCCGGGATGTTAATCGGTTATGGGGTAATTAAAGGCAAATATCTCTCGATACCGCAAAATTTCCGAGTGAATAATATTCAACTGGATAACACCCATCTTGCTTATAAATTGCGCGGTCTCCAAATCTCCGCCGGGAATGCTGTCTCCTTTGTGGCGCTGACTAACATTGAGATGAAGCGTGCGTCGCTGGAGCTTCACAACAGGCCGCAACATCTTTTTATACGTAATATCAAAGTGATGCAGGAATCCTCAGTTGGACCCGCATTGAGCATGAACTTCGACATGCGCAAAGACGTACGAGGTGTCTTTATGGCGAAAAAAGAAACACTGCTTTCTCTTGCAAATGTTCATGCGGTGAATGAAAAAGGACAAAGCTCCGTCGATATCGACAGGATTAATCACCATATTGTTAATGTGGAAAAGATTAACTTTAGATTGCCGGAACGGAGGGAGTAGATTTGCGACCATTCCTGGAAAAATGGAGCCATACTTAGGAACAATGCCACTGCAATCCACAACGAAGCGGCGTAACATCACAAGTAATTCAGTAATCAATTCAGGTAATTGATGCTGGCGAAAAAAATCGAACAAGCTATAATTCAGCAACCATTTTACAGGTGGATGAAATAATGACGAATTTAAAAGCAGTTATTCCTGTAGCGGGTCTTGGGATGCATATGTTGCCTGCCACTAAGGCGATTCCCAAAGAGATGCTACCGATCGTCGATAAGCCAATGATTCAGTACATTGTTGACGAGATTGTGGCTGCAGGGATCAAAGAAATCCTCTTGGTAACTCACGCGTCCAAGAACGCGGTCGAAAACCATTTCGACACCTCTTATGAATTAGAATCTCTTCTTGAGCAGCGCGTGAAGCGTCAGCTACTGGCGGAAGTACAGTCCATCTGCCCGCCGGGTGTGACCATTATGAACGTGCGTCAGGGCGAACCTTTAGGTCTGGGCCACTCCATTTTGTGTGCGCGACCTGCCATTGGTGACAACCCATTTGTCGTGGTACTGCCAGACGTTGTGATCGACGACGCCAGCGCCGACCCGCTACGTTACAACCTTGCTGCCATGATTGCGCGCTTCAATGAAACGGGACGCAGCCAGGTGCTGGCAAAACGTATGCCGGGCGATCTCTCTGAATACTCCGTCATCCAAACCAAAGAACCACTGGATCGTGAAGGTAAAGTCAGCCGCATTGTTGAATTTATCGAAAAACCGGATCAACCGCAGACGCTGGACTCAGACATTATGGCCGTTGGTCGCTATGTACTTTCTGCCGATATTTGGCCGGAACTGGAACGCACTCAGCCAGGTGCATGGGGACGTATTCAGCTGACTGATGCCATTGCTGAACTGGCGAAAAAACAGTCCGTTGATGCCATGCTGATGACAGGTGACAGCTACGACTGCGGTAAAAAAATGGGTTATATGCAAGCGTTCGTGAAGTATGGGCTGCGCAACCTCAAAGAAGGGGCGAAGTTCCGTAAAGGGATTGAGAAGCTGCTGATGCGGAGTAATTGAATTTTGTAAATTTAACTTGTGTAGACACTGGCTACTTTTCATCTATATCATGGAACAAACAAAGGCGATTTAGATGGCCCATCAAATTTGAATAATAAAGGACAGCATGATCGTCCAATTTGATTTATAAAATTAGAATTGAGAACATGACTAGTTATTTTTTATCAAAGGATGAAAGATTAAGTTGATGTCGATGTTAATCTCTAGTTGTCTGGTAGCTATTGAGCCAGGGGCGGTAGCGTGGATCGAGTTAATTTTAGCCTAGTGAAGATTTGATAGTATATGAAAGTATTACACATTGCTAGAAATGTTCCCATAAAATCCTTGAGAGGAAATCCTGTAATTTTAGATTTAATTAATAGATTAAGTCAAGCAGGAATAGTCAATAAATTAGCTTTCCCAGCTGAATATATACCATCATTCTCCTTTTTACGTGGTAGACCAAGGATATTCTCAGAGCTTAAAGGGGAATTTAATATAGGAGGGTTAGAGGTTTTATTTGTGAACTTCATTAGAATCCCTGGGCGATGGTCTTTCTTATTTAGCCGATTTTATTTTAACAAAAAAAAGCTTGATAAGTTTTCAGAGGGAGTAAATTGTATTCATGCTCATTATATAATCCCGGATGGGTTGGTAGCTTATGAATTAGCGAAAAATAAAAATATTCCTTATATTGTAACAATTAGACAAGGAGATTTAGATAGAATTAATAAACTGAAACATGGAGATTGCTCTTATAAGCAATATGAAAAAGTTGTATCTAATGCTGCATTTTTGTTGGCAATAAATCCAAATATCGCAAATGAAATAAAAAGGATTTTTCAGAAAAATTGCATTACAATTCCACATGGAGTTGATAAAAGCCTCATTGAATACGGGATTGAGAATAGGATACATAAAAAGATAATAGTAGCAGCACAATTCATTAAAAGAAAAAATATTGATTGGGTTATTAAAGTTTTTAACTCAATGACGGATCAAGGGATCAGCAATTACACTTTAACTATTATTGGAGAGGGGGAATTAGAAAATGATTTAAAAAAACTAGCGAGTGGAAATGATAAGATAATTTTTAAACCATGGCTGTCTAAAAAAGAACTGATGGGGGAATTCCTATTATCTGATATTTTTATCATGCCTAGTGATCAAGAAACTTTTGGGATGGTTTATATTGAAGCTGCAGCTAAAAATTGCTTGATAATAGGTAAAAAAGATACGGGGGTTGATGGTTATTTTGAGAATGAAAAAAATGCATTGTTTATTTCTACGGTTGGAGAACTCGAGATAGTTATTAAAAAAATTCTATTAGGTTTGATTGATATTAGAGAAATGCAAAATCTCGGTACAATCTTAGTAGAAAAAAATATGACTTGGGACAAGGTTACAAGTAATTATATAAAACTCTACCATAAAGCCATAGCAAATGTTCAGAATCAGTGATTTTTTCAAAGTTAATCTATTATTTCTCATACTTACATTCTCTTATGTCAACTTGATCTCTAAGCAATTTTCTTACATGGGTTTTAAAGATGACTTTAATATAGAGAGGTTTGGCGTAAGTTTGATTTTCTGTGTATTAGTTGCAATTTATTACGCTAGTGTACAAGAGTTCTTCAATAAATTTATAAGTACATTATTTCTGATTTTTGTAATTATGCCTAATCTTGTCCTTTTTAGTGGAATGGGAGGGGATATCAGAATAATTATATGGTGCGTACTATCATTACCGATCACTTTGTTTTTATTGCGTATCTTGCCTGTGATTAAGTTACCAGTAATTAAAGATAAACAGGTCGGAGCCCTCCTTTGGGGGTTACTAATTTTATGTATTATACCTGTATTATTAGCACATGGAATTAATTTCAATCTTAAGGTTTTTTTGCTAGATGTGTATGATATTAGACGTGAGTCACGTTTGGCTAATACCATGGCTTCAGTATACGCATATTTCTGGTTAGCTAAAGTAATATGTCCAATAGCATTAGTGTATGCCATTGAAAGAAAAAAAATAATAATGGCAATGATTTTCACGCTAGTGCTTTTATATCTTTTTATGACAACTGGTCATAAATCAGTATTTTTTACTGTTATTCTTATCATGGTTATGTACAAAGGAGGAATGGATTATCAGAAAAAAAGTAATTACATATTTAATGGTGCGTTGATATTATTTATTTTCTCTATTCTTCTTACAGCCATCTTTTCAATAAATATACTGGAGTCACTTTTTATTAGAAGGTTGCTTTTTATTCCTGCTTTATTAAATACATACTATTTTGATTTTTTTGATAACAAATTTGTCTACTATTCTAGTTCTTATTTATCATCGATAATCGATTATCCATATGATAGACCAATACCAGAAGTAATAGGGCTCAATTATTTTAATAGCGATGAAATGAGTGCGAATAATGGTTATATTAGTGATGGCTTTGCGAACGCTGGAAGTATTGGGATATTTATTAATATAGTCCTGGCTTCTATCTTGTTAAAGATTTTTAAGGATTATGATGTTAACCCAAAGTACGCAGGGCTCATATTTGTCAGTTTTTATGCTATTCAGGGTAGCGCAATGTCGACAGTATTAATGACTCATGGTGGGATTTTATTGTTAATACTGGTGCCAATGGTTTTGGGTAGACGAAAATGATTAAAAAAATACTAAAACTATTATCTGGTCCCGCTTTGGGCCACCTAATAACGATAGCTTTAACACCCTATTTTATGTACCATTACTCGCCTTCTATCTTTGGTATCTATGCTTTTTTTACAGCAATACTTGGAGTATTTGTTTCAATAAGCACTCTACGTTTCGATGCAGTTTTACTTATTTGTGAGAATCAGGAGGTGTCTAATGTTATTAAAACTGCGTGCATATGTTCTTTATTGATGAGTGCTTTAATTGCTTCAGTTTGTTTATTACTTGGCTATGAATTCTGGATATACGTCTTTGTTTCTTTACTTGGTCTTTCATTACAACTAATTGTTACTAGTATTTTCCTAAGGAATAATAAACATTTACACTCTTCATTATTTAATTTTATATTTATTATTTCGATTCCTATTTTTCAGGCGCTTTTAACGCATTATAATATGGTGAATGGTCTGCTTTTAGGACACTCCTTGGCTTCATTACTATATTTAATTATTGTGATGCCAATATTATGCTTAAGTGTTAGATGTGGTTCTAAAAATACTAATCTGCGTAATATTTTATATTCTTATAAGAGTTATTACACGTTAAATGCCGGCTCTGTTTTTATTAATTCGGTATCTAACCAGTTATTACCCTTTGCTATAAAATTTATTTATGGAGTCGAAATTCTCGGGTTGATAAATATTTTACAAAGATTAATAATTACTCCAATTGGATTTATTTTACGTATATTTATTCAAGTTTACAATAGAGAGTTTTCTTTTTATTTGCGTGGGGGGGAGCCTCAAAAAGCACGTTTGGTATTTATAAAAACCATAAAACTTACTTTTATATGTTCATCGATTACTTTTTTAATTCTATTAGCGGTGTTATTCGGTAAAACACTCGTGAGTGATATTATTTTGCTCTCGGGAAAATTTGGAACTTGGGTTAATGTATATAGATATGTTCCTATTATGTTACTTTTATTAGCTTTCCAAATTTTAGTTATTCCTGTATCCCAAAGCTTAACCTTCATAAAAAAACATAAGTTACAATTTAATCTTGAGTTGATAAGATTAATTGGATTAATAACGATATCAATATTTTCCTATTTAATGGGTTTGACCAATTACTATTTTTTATTTATATATGTTCTTTTCCAATCGATAATATATGTTTGTTTACTGCATATCATCTTTAAGTGTACAAAATAAAAATGATCGTTAAAACTAAGGGTAGGATATGAAAGTGTTCTTAAGAGCGCCAAGACGATGGGTTTCTTTATTGGCATCAAAATTGGGCTGTGAGTCAATTTTTGAAAACAAACAAATGTTTCAAAAAAATCGAAGTATGGCGAGAAATCTTATCCAGAAAATATTTAATGTTTGGAAGGGAAGCTCTTTGCCTCCACTTGAATGGTTTATACAATATGATAGATTATATAAAGTTGGGCGTCATATTGAATTAATTGTAGAGCCAGGTTCTAAAATAATTAACACCAAAAAAGATTATTTAATTTACGTTGAGAACTCCTTGGGGTTGTTTGGATATAATACAAGGAAAATAAACTCTTTTAATATATTTATTTTTAGAAAAATACTTTCAAAAAGTAACTTTAAAGGTTTCGTTTTTTATTCTGAAACGGCTCGTTCTTCAACTCGCGAACTTTTTAAAAAAATAAATCTCACATACTTATTTGAAAATAACGATTTGGGTATTATCTATCCTATAACTCCTGATGTCAATGTTAGTGAACAAGCTAATGTTAAACGAGATAAATTTAAATTGTTATTCTGTTCAAGTAGTTTCAATCTAAAAGGTGGGAGGGAATTAGTTGAAGCCATTAATAAATCTAAGTTTAAGAAAATAATAAAATTAATCTTAATTACCAATCTAGATGATTCAAATAGGAGTTTTGTGAATAATAATGATTTTTGTGAGTATATAAAATTTGATTTAACTGAGCAAGAATATATTGATCTTTGCCTTAAAGCTGATTTGATTATACATCCCACTTTTTTTGACACGCATGCTTTATCTCTGTTAGAAGGAATAAAATGTGGAAAGCCAGCTATTGCTACGAATACATTTGCTTTAAAAGAATATATCGAAGATTCAAAAACAGGTAGACTCATTGAAAATCCTTATGAGCCATATGATAAAAACGGGTGTGCCAATTTTTATGGGGTTGCTTTGAAACATGCACTCTCAATTAGTAAACTCCCAATCAACAAAGAATTCTCTAATAAATTAGCAAATGAAATAGATGAAATAATAGAAAACTATGACTCTTATTTATATAATTGTAAGAATTCAGAGAGCATGTTTCAACGATTTTCTGAAAGAGAAATTATTTTTCAGTGGAATAAGTTGTTTGATGGCTTGAGGGAAAAATGAACGAATTAGTTTCTATTATCACTCCAACCTATAACTCACAGGATTATATTATTGAAACATACAAATCTATACGACGCCAAGATTATAAATTATGGGAGTGGATTGTAACCGATGATTGTTCCCAAGATGCAACATTTGAAATTCTTATGAGCATAGTTGAAAAAGATTCTCGAGTAAAATTATATAGAAATAGCATCAATTCTGGCGCAGCTATCTCACGGAATAATTCGCTTGCAAAAGCAAAAGGTCGGTTTATTGCATTTATTGATAGTGATGACTTATGGTGTGAGCAAAAATTATCCAAGCAAATAGATTATATGATTAGCACAAATTGTGCTTTTTGCTTTACTTCATTTGAACTTATAGATCAATATGGCAAATCTTTGGAAAAAATTGTGGATAAAAAGAAAATACCACCGTTGAATTATGAAGATATGCTAAAGAAGAATGCTACTCTAGGGTGCTCGACAGTTATTTTAGATAGAAGTAAGATTGGGGATTTCAAGATGCCTTTACTTAGAACAGGGCAGGATTATGCATTGTGGCTTTCAATATTAAAAAAAGGATTTAAGGCTTATCATTATCCAGTTGTTTTAACTTCCTATAGAATTTTAGCCAACTCGATCTCCAGAAATAAACTTAAAAAGGCTTGTCGGCAATGGCAAATCTATAGGACTATCGAAAAAATCCCATTTTCTTCTTCAGCTTATTATTTTGCTCATTATGCCATACATGCTATATTCAGGAAATGAACCCATAATCTTATGATTTATTTTCATTTTAATGCTTAGCAAAATTCACTAATTTATAGCCAATAATTGATTTCTTGTAAAGAAAATATTAAGTTTAACAGTTTATAGTTAAATTCATTTTTAAGGTTTTAGCTGACAGGAGTTAACAATGTCAAAGCAACAGATCGGCGTCGTCGGTATGGCCGTGATGGGACGCAACCTTGCGCTCAACATCGAAAGCCGTGGTTATACCGTCTCTATTTTCAACCGTTCCCGTGAAAAGACGGAAGAAGTGATTGCCGAAAATCCAGGCAAGAAGCTGGTTCCTTACTATACGGTGAAAGAGTTTGTTGAATCTCTGGAAATGCCTCGTCGCATCCTGTTAATGGTGAAAGCAGGTGCAGGAACGGATGCTGCTATTGATTCTCTCAAGCCATTCCTCGATAAAGGTGACATCATCATTGATGGCGGTAACACCTTCTTCCAGGACACCATTCGTCGTAACCGTGAGCTTTCTGCAGAAGGCTTTAACTTTATCGGTACTGGTGTTTCCGGTGGTGAAGAGGGCGCGCTGAAAGGTCCTTCCATTATGCCTGGTGGCCAGAAAGAAGCCTATGAACTGGTTGCGCCGATCCTGACCAAAATAGCCGCAGTAGCTGAAGACGGTGAGCCATGCGTTACCTATATTGGTGCCGATGGCGCAGGTCACTATGTGAAGATGGTTCACAACGGTATTGAATACGGTGATATGCAGCTGATTGCTGAAGCCTATTCTCTGCTTAAAGGTGGCCTGAACCTCACCAACGAAGAACTGGCGCAGACCTTTACCGAGTGGAATAACGGTGAACTGAGCAGCTACCTGATCGACATCACCAAAGATATCTTCACCAAAAAAGATGAAGACGGTAACTACCTGGTTGATGTGATTCTGGATGAAGCAGCAAACAAAGGTACCGGTAAATGGACCAGCCAGAGCGCGCTGGATCTCGGCGAACCACTGTCGCTGATTACCGAGTCTGTGTTTGCACGTTATATCTCTTCTTTGAAAGATCAGCGTGTTGCCGCATCTAAAGTTCTCTCTGGCCCGCAAGCACAGGCAGCTGGCGACAAGGCTGAGTTCATCGAAAAAGTTCGTCGTGCGCTGTATCTTGGCAAAATAGTTTCTTACGCTCAGGGCTTCTCTCAGCTACGCGCCGCGTCTGAAGAGTACAACTGGGATCTGAACTACGGTGAAATCGCGAAGATTTTCCGTGCTGGCTGCATCATCCGTGCGCAGTTCCTGCAGAAAATAACCGATGCTTATGCCGAAAATCCGCAGATCGCTAACCTGCTGCTGGCTCCGTACTTTAAGCAAATCGCCGATGACTATCAGCAGGCGCTGCGTGATGTCGTTGCTTATGCAGTACAGAACGGTATCCCGGTTCCGACCTTCGCCGCTGCGGTTGCCTATTATGACAGCTACCGCGCCGCTGTTTTGCCTGCGAACCTGATCCAGGCACAGCGTGACTATTTCGGTGCACATACTTATAAGCGCATTGATAAAGAAGGTGTGTTCCATACCGAATGGCTGGATTAATCTGATTTAAATCAATTAACCAACACAAGGCCCGGAGAAACCCTCCGGGCTTTTTTATTATACATGACCCGTCCTGAATAGCGTTGACACGTTCCTGACTTAAATCCGGAGAACGTGATGATGACTGAGTTCAAACGCACCCAACGTGATTACCCTCTATCCTTTAAAATAGCTGTTGTTGAGCAGGTTGAAAAAGGCGAGATGACCTATAAACAGGCCCAGCAGCGGTATGGCATTCAGGGGCGCTCCACCGTTCTTGTCTGGTTACGTAAATATGGTCGGCTTGACTGGAGTCCTGGACTTCCTAACCTGGTGAAGAGGAAACTGCCTGTGACTCAGACAACTATCCCGCTCACACCCGAGCAAAGAATCAGGGAACTTGAAGCGCAGCTTGAGCTGGCGAACCAGAAAGCTGAGTTTTTTGAGTCAGTTATCAATGTCCTGAAAAATGATTACGGGGTGAGTATCGTAAAAAAGCGGCCCGGCAAGTCCTCGCGCAAAGTCCGGCCCCCAAAATAACTGTGACGCGTGCATGTCTGTTCCTGGGACACAGCAGACAGGCATGGTATCAGGACAACGCAAGGCGCAGAAAACGGCAGGAACATCATGCTCAGGTTCTTGATTTTGTTGCCCGTGTCAGATGTCGTCAGCCCCGAATCGGTGCGCGTAAGCTGCACTATCTGCTGAACACTCAGGCCAGGGAAAGATCACGTAACGCTGCTTTTTTGTACTAAACAATTCGCATTTTATGTTTAAAAATTGAGATATTCCTCATTACCTGAAGCTGTTTTTTATTGCTTATACATGATCAAATACTCCTTACATAATTAAGGAGAACAAAATGGAACTTAAAAAATTGATGGAACATATTTC
>OBZO01000061.1_pt1 | contig 92771 bp, 79 predicted proteins | sample 1477001 | NCBI WGS metagenome assembly OBZO01 (sample SAMEA2580258, study PRJEB22360) | human gut metagenome | biome: human gut; feature: human-associated habitat; material: faeces | place: Denmark | collected 2008/2010 | reverse complement strand
TGAAATACAACTCCACCGCACGCTCTCGTTCCTCAAGACCGGACATACGAAAATCCTTCCGTTCGGTCTCCAAGAAAACGTCCGCAGCCCCTTATCCGATCGCCAGCGCGTCGTCGATGCCCGTATCCAAATCAAGAATCAGTTTCCTGCGCATATTCGCGCCTTTCCCTTTGCGGTATTCCGGTGAGTCACAGCCCGCGCTTGACGAGTCCGTCGAGGATGGCGTCGGAGGATTCGCCGAGTCTGAGGCCGATGACGTCGATGCGGCGTAGCAGGTCGCGGGTTTTGAGGGTGTCCATGGTGATTTCGCCGGTGTAGACGGCGGCGAGGCCGGATTCGTAGGCGCGGCGTACGCGCGCGGATTCCTTGCTGGCTTCGAGGCAGTATTTGCGCATGTCGGCGCCTTCGGCGGCCATGGCGAGTTCGAGGTCTCGCAGGGCGACGTTCACGTGTGTCAGGGCGACGTCGGCGTGTTCGCCGGCGTTTCCTTGCCAGAGGTGGAGTTCGCGTACGAAGTCGCGGGTGTTGTCGAGCACGTCGTCGATGGATCGGGAGAAGCGGAACAGGTCCTCGCGGTCCAGTGGCGTGGTCCATGCCTTAGCCAGTGTGTGGACGACCTTGGCGCGGATCTCGTCGCCTTCGTGTTCGATGTCGTTGACGTTTTTCCGGGATTCCTCGATGCCGGTGTGGCCTTCGATGGCGTCAAGGGCGATGGATACGCCTTTGCGAGTGGTGGCGGCCTGTTCCCGGAGCAGGCTCATGACGGGGTCTTTCGCGGAAGGGTTCTTCGCGTTGAACCACGGCATTGTGGCACCTTCTTTCTTGTGGGTTCGTTCAGGGCAGGCACCCCTGTGGCCGGGGCCGTCCATGGGGATGGTTTGCCCGGCCGCAGAGGCCGTTGAGGAGAGGAAGGAGGAAAGGGGTATCGGTTGTCAGGAGATGGCGCGGCGGTATTCGTCGAGCTTTTCGGGCCAGTCGGTCTGGATGACGTCGGCGCCGAGGGCGAGGAGGGCGCCCCAGCCTGCCTGGGGGCCTTCGAGGATGGAACGGGTGTCGTCCATGCCCTTGAGGCCGCAGTATCCGTTGCCCAGGTCGAGGGCGTTGACGAACGTGTACAGGCCGAGTTCGTTGATCCTGTTGAAGATCGCGGGGTCGGCGAGCGGGGTGTCCTCGGTGGTGGCGACGAGTTCCACGCCGACGGTGTTGATCTGCTCGTCGTCGACGAACAGATCGAGTTCGTCTGGGTTCTGGATCATGCCCATGAACATGTATTTGACGTCGTGGTCGTGGAGGGCCTGCTGGAAGCCTCCGGTGACGGGGCATTTGAGGATGAGCTTGCTTTCCAGGTGGAACTGGTCGAGCCAGTCGAGGAATCCGCTGCCCCAGTAGCGCCAGGAGCGGTCGATGTTGATGAGGATGTCGGGCGCGTTGGACAGGATGTGCGCGACCCGTTCGACGTTGCCGTAGTAGGCTCCGGGGTATTCGGTGTAGCGCAGTTCGTCGAGTTCGGCGGCAGTCTTGGACAGGATGTCGTCGGTGATGCGTAGACGGGCCATTTCAGTGCCGTCGTGGAACGCGAAGTATTCGCCGTCGGTGGAGCGGATTACGTCGATCTCGGCGATGTCTGCGTTGACTTGCTTGGTGGCGAGGACGCTGTTGAGCGTGTTCTCGCGAATGTCGCCGCGCGGGGTGCCGCGGTGGGCGGCGATGACGAACGGCGAGCGGGCGCATGCCTGGTTGAGATTGGCGTTGATCTGCGCGTATTGTTCGCGTCCGAATCGAATGGGGGTGGCTGCGGTGTTCATGTCGGCTCCTTTGCTGCTGCCGGGAGGCTATGGGTGATACGGGCCTTCCCGCCCCGGGAGAGAAGACCGGGGCGGGAAGGCCGATTGGGTTGCGGGTATCGCGGGTGTTTACTTGCCTGCGGCCTTGTTGTAGGTGGCGATGTCCTTAGCGGACTGGGTCTGGGCCTCCTGCATGGCGGTCTTGAGGTCCTTGGAGCCGCTGACGACCTCGTTGAAGGAGGCCATCACGTCCTTGCGGATGGACGGGTAGGCGCCGGTGCGGGCACCCAGGGACACGCTGGTGGACGGGTTGGCCTCGAGCTGCTCGTAGAAGACCTTGACGTTCGGGTCGGCCAGGGCCTCCTTGCCTTCGGTCTCGTCGGCGGCCTTGGTGTTGGCGAACAGGTTGCCGGAGGCCTTGGCGAACACGGCCTGGGCGTGCGGGGCCATCATGTACTTGCCGAATTCCCAGGTGGCCTTCTGCTCGGCCTCGGAGTGCTCGGCGGCCACGATCCACAGGGAGTTGCCGCCGATCGGGGTGCCGGCCTTCTTGTTCGAGGCGTCATGCGGGAACTGGGCGACGGTCACGTTCGAGGTGGAGTCGCCGGGCAGCAGGGACGTGTAGGAGGCGGAGGAGGTCAGGACCAGGCCGAGCTTGTCGGAGGTGAACGCGGTCATCATGGAGCTAGAGTCGGTGCCGGGGTTCAGGGCGGTGCCGTCCTTGAACATGTCAACGATCTTCTGGAACATGTCGAGCTGAGTCTTGGAGGTCATGTTCACACCGGTGACGTCCTTGCCGCCGCGGCCGTTGTCCGGGGTGGCGATGAGCTCGCCGTGGCTGGCGGAGAGCATCTCCAGAATCCACGAGTCGACCATGTTCATCGAGAAGCCGTACGCGCCGGTCTTCTCGTGGATGGTGTTGGCCCAGTCCACGACCTCGTCGAACGTGGTCGGCGGGTTGGACACGTCCAAGCCGGCCTCCTGGGCGAGCTTGTTGTTGATGTAGGTCACGGGCTGGCTGATGGCGAACGGCAGGGACAGCAGGCCGTTGTCGTCGCTGTAGTACTTGAGGGCCACGGGCTGCAGATCGGCGGTGTCGAAATCGGAGTCGCCCTTGGCGAGCTTGTAGACCGGGGTGGTCATCTTGCTGTCGATCATGTAGCCGGTGGACGTGTCGTTCATCTGCAGGATCGACGGGGTGGACTTGGCCTGGACGGCGGCGGAGAACTTCTGCTGCACGTCAGAATAGGAGCCCTGGTAGGAGGCCTCGACCTTGATCTTGCCCTTGTGGGCGTCGTTGAACTCGGAGACGAGCTGGTTGATGGCGTCCACGGCCGGACCGGAGTTCGAGTACCAGAACGTGACGGTCTGCTCGCCGCCCTTGGCGTCGGCGTTGGTGTCCGACGTGGATCCGCATGCGGACAGGGCGAGCATGGGCAGGACCGCGACGGCGACCGCCTTCAGCAGGGTTGACTTCCTCATGATAGGTTTCCTTTCTCGTTGCGCCGGACGGCCTTCGACGGCCGCCGGCCGGAAAAAATGGTTTTGTTGGTTTTTCTTGTGTCGTACGGATGGGGATCGGCCCACGATCCGCGGCCGTCGCGTGGACGGCCGCGGCCAGGGGTTACTTGATGCTGCCCGCGACGCTCATGCCGCGCAGGGACTTGTTGAACATGAGCGTGAGGATCATGGCCGGGATGACCGCGATGGCCGCTCCGGCGAGGACCACGCCGATGTTGGAGCCGTCGGTGCCGCTCAGCTGGGTGATGCCGACCTGGATGGTGCGGTGCTCGGGCTTGTTGGTCACGAGCAGGGGCCAGAAGTAGCCGTTCCAGGCGGCGACCATGGCGTTGATGGTCGCGGCGATGATGGTGGGCTTGACGATGGGCAGGAGCACGTCGACCATGAACCTCAGGTGGCCGGCGCCGTCGATCAGGGAGGCCTCGCGCAGCTCCTTGGGGAAGGAGCGGAACGCCTGGCGGAACAGGAACACGGTGAAGCCCTGCACGAGGAACGGCAGGAAGATCGCCGGAATCGTGTCCATGAGGCCCCAGTTGGCGATGTTCAGATAGTTCGACAGGAGCGTGGTCTCGCCGGGGACCATCATGCTCATGAGGAACACCATCATCCACATGCCCGGGCGCCTCAGGTTGCAGAACACAATCGCGTAGGCCGCGAGGAACGCGGTGACAATCTGGCCGGCGGTCTGGCAGATGGTCACGATGATGCTGTTGCCCAGCTGCTGGGTCAGGGGCATCTGGGACATGGCGCGGGCGAAGTTGCCCAGGGTGAAGCCCTTGAACAGGCCGTTGGCGTCGAAGAAGAACGCGCCGACGTAGATGTACAGGACCGGCATCATGACCAGCACGGTCACGATCAGGGCCAGCACAGCCCACAGGGTCTGGCGGACGGGGGAGCTCTTGCGGATCATCAGTAGTTCACCTTTCCTTCCAGGAAGCGGAACTGGAGCAGGGTCAGGACGAACACGAATACGAACAGCACGATGCCCAGGGCGGACGCGATGCCGAAGTTGGCGCTGCCCGCGTTGAACGCGGTGGTGTAGATGTTGTACGTGATGGTCGTGGTCGCCTGACCCGGACCGCCCTTGGTCAGGATGTTGATCTGGGCGAACGCCTGCAGGGCCTCGATGCACGTGGTCACGGCGATGTAGAACAGGGTCGGGGTGATCAGCGGCAACACGATGGACCACTGGATGCGCGCCTCGGAAGCGCCGTCGATGCGCGCGGCCTCGAGGATCTCCTGGTCCACGCCGTCGATGGCGGCGCACAGCAGGATCAGCGTGAAGCCCAGGCCGGTCCAGATGGTCACCAGGGTGACCGTGAAGAACGCCCACCTCGGGTCGGTCAGGAAGCCGACCGAGCGGATGCCGAACCTCTCGATCATCGAGTTGATGATGCCGGTCGAGCCAAACAGGGCCAGGAACCCGAGGGACGCGGCCGCCACGGACACGCTCACGATCGAGGTCATGGCCACGCGCAGGATCTTGATGCCCATGATGTGACGGGTCAGCAGGATGGCCAGCAGAACACCCAACGCGATGCGGCCGACCACGACCAGCACGGCGTACAGGAACGTCTGGATGAGCACCTTGACGAACGCCGGGTCCGTGAGCACCGTCCTGTAGTTCTCCAGCCCGACGAAGCCGGAGGGGGAACCGAAGATGTCCGTGCCCTGCATGCTCATCATCACCACGCGCACCAGCGGGCCGAACACGAACACGACCAGCAACGCCAGCGCCGGAACCAGCATGGCCGCGCCGATCACGCGATTCTTCGCAACGAGAACGTTCGTCGCTCGCCTGCCGCGCTTGGCGGCGCCGCGCGGGGTCTTCGACGAATCGGTTGATGACACCATTTTCCCGTGCTTCCTTTCTTCTTTGTCTTGGCCTCCCCGCCTCCTGACATGGGAAAGCCCGTTTTACGTTTCTTTGCTGTGGCACGCGCCCGTTAAGATCCCGGATGCGGCGGTCAGGATTATCGATTTCTTCTCGGTTTATTGTTGGTTTTCTTGGACCGTTCCATCTTTGGAGCGCTCCCAGTAATTCATAGTATACCCTTCCGACACGAAAAAGTCTAATCGGTGCTATTTCAACATTTTCACGTTTTCGATGAACATTCTCTGAACGTGATGCTAATATCTGAGAAACTCAGTATTTTCAGTATTGAGAGCGTTCTCAGCAAGGAGGGTGAGAAATGTGGATCATTCCCATGTTGGCGTTGGTGTTCTGCCTGCTTGGCGGAAGGAACGACGGTTCGCCGCTGGTGGCCATCAACCTCAAGGCCGCACGCCGGGTCACGGCAATCCCCTTCGTGATGCTGTCGGCCGCGGTCGCGCTGCTGCCGCTGGCCAACGACCGGGTCGGGGCGACGGTCGTGGCGATGGTGACCCCCGACGGGCAGGCCGACCGCGGACGGCTCCTGCTGGCCGCGGTGCTCGTCGCGGCATCGGCCACGCTACTTGTGCTCAACGGGGGCGGCGTGCCCACCTCGATCACGCTCGCCCTGGTCGGCGCGTCCTCCGGGGCGGGGTTCGCCGGAGGACAGCCCAACTGGCACCTGGTGCTGCGCGTCCTCGGGATAGCGGTGCTCTCGCCACTGGCGGCGTTCGCCATCTCCCGCACCATATATCTGCTGACCCATTCCCGGACGCCGCGGTCTTCGACCACCATGGTCTTCCTCGGGTTCCTGCTCACCTGCCTCGCCTACGGCAGCAACGACGGCCAGAAGATGATCGCCATGTTCTCCGCCGCCATAGGAACCGACCTGGACACCGCCACGCACAACGGCGCGATCACCGCGACCGTCACCGCGGCGTTCCTGGCAGGCGTCCTCACAGGCATGCCCAAGGGAGCCACCGCCCTGCAACGCGGCACCATCGTGCCCGACTCCAGACAGACGTGGGTCACCCTGTGGGCGGCCTCCCTCGCCGTGCTCATCAGCTCGATGCTGGGAAGCCCGGTCAGCATGACCCAGTCCATATCGGGCGCGCTCATCGGCACCTGCCAGACGAACGACTGGCGCAAGGTCCGTTGGGGCGAGGCGCGCAGGATCCTCATCGCATGGGCGGCAACCCTGCCCATGGCCTGGATCCTGGGCTATGCCGCAGTCAACGGGCTCGATCTGCTGCCACTGTGATGCATCCTCGGGCGACGGGTGCTATCGCTCCGTCGCCACCACACGCGGGTGCATGGGATTGCGGCGCGGGATGCGGCTTCCGTTCCGCCTATTGTCCGTCTATCGCCCGTCTTTCCAACGTGGCAGCGCGACGGTGCGCCCGTGGATGAATTCCCCCCTTACTGGCAGCACCTCCACGGCGTGGTCCCCGCCATCCAGACGCTCGAGCACCAGATCCACAGCGCGGGAACCGATCTCCTCCAAAGGCTGCCGATATGTGGTGAATCCAAGGTACGGCGACGCGAGCGGGCCAAACCCGTCATAGCCGGTGACGGACACATCCTGCGGCACGGAAACGTCGCGCCGGCGCAACTCGTCCATCACATTGAGCATGACCACGTCGGACGGGCACATATACGCGGTGATCCTGGGATGGCACAGTACCTCGTCCACCAGCGTTCCAACCGCTTCGGCCCCTTTCATATCCATCACCTTCACGCGGATGCCGAGCTGCCCGAGCAGCTCGATCATGGCCATGCCGCGGCCGTACTGGCTGACCGAGTATTCCCTGGGCACCAGAAACACCGCCACCTCCCGGTGCCCGAAGTCGTGGACGTATTGTGCGAGCCTGCGGCCGCCGTCCTCCTCATCGCAAAACACCGAGGACACGGTGCGCGTCGTGTCCTCGTGCCCGGCCATCACGAACGGGATCCGGTCGATGAACGGCATGAAATCCTCCACCGCAAGCATGGCGGAGCATACGATCAGCCCCTCGACGCGCAGGGCGATTAAATCGCGCAGCGCCTGGCGCGCATCATCCGCGGACAGTTCCTCCACGCCGCTGATGGACACCATCTGATAGCCACGCTCACGCGCCCGCTTCTGCATGGCGCCCTGAAGAAACCCATAGAAAGGCAGCTTCGCGTTCCTGACCACCACTCCCAGCGTTTTCGTGCGCTTCGAGGCGAGCCCGCTGGCCATGGCGCTCGGCACGTATCCGAGCTTCTCCGCCGCGGCGAGCACACGGTCCACCTTCTCCTGACGCACGCCCCCTTCGCCGCGCATCACGCGGGAAACCATGGACTTGGAGACGCCAGCCTCCGCAGCGACATCGAAAATCGTCGGCTGCCTGCTCTCTGCGGCCTCCATGCTGCCCTCCTCATCGTCGCAATATGCAACACCGCAAGCGACGGGACCTCAGTCCAAATCCACAACGCTGCCCGTTGCCCCGCCATCTCGACACAATGGCCTTTTCTTAGAGATTACCGCACTTCACGCCAGAGCATCGGCGCGGTTTCGTTGGACAGTCACGGTTCGAGATCTCCGTCTGCGGCGAGAAATTCCATGAGGTTGAGGTGCCGTATACCGTTCTTCTGGTCCGGTAAAGGATCGAGGGTGAACAGGTAGCGAGGATAATTGTCACGGATGTAGCGGAAGTGCCGGTATTTGAGCCGGTCTAGTATCCCGCACCGTTAATTCGTTTAGTAATTCTGCCCCCTCTTTGAGGCTGAGCCAGACATAGTACACGAACTTACGGCGCGGGACACTAGGTTCAGGGCGGTCTCCAACATGGCCTGGTCGACCTGTAGAATCTGCTGCGGCATGGCTTCGTGACCTGCTTTCCAATCGCGGTTTTCTATGTTTGGCGACAGAAAATCGTACACAGGACACGGGCCATGCCCCTATCCCAAGCCCAAACCAAAGTGCGCAAAATCTCGGACGTTATCTCACACTTTTCTATCGAGCATCATTTTGCGTGAGGGTCACACCCAAAAAGGACTCGCTTTTGGCCGCGTCGTCGCGGTAGGCCTTGCCGAACTCGTCAATGAGCCCATGGAATTCCTGAAAATCCTTGACACTGAGGCTCGCATCCAGCACCACGGGCGAATAGGCCCTGTGGAATGCCGGATAGCCGGCCGGCACATCAAATCCAAGGAAGGCGAATAGTCGGCGAGCATAAGTATCGGCCACGAATGTGCGGCGCGAAAACACATATAGCATCAGGTCGTCGGCCGTTTCGCCCCCGATACCGAATAATCCGAGCAATTCGGTCCGCAATTCGGCGTCGGGAATATCTGCCGCACCCTCAGGTGAGGCTCCGCAACGCTCCACATACCATCGGCTCAGTGACTGTACCGTCTTGGATTTGTTGATATAAAAGCCGGACGGGCGAATAAGTTCCTGCAGATGCGCTGGCCCCATAATCGCCAGCTTATGGGGTTCGAGCACACCCTCCGCGTTCAACGCCGCAAGCGAACGATTCACATTGCCCCACGCCGTATTCTGCGTCAGCACCGCGCCCACCATGATCTCGAATGTGGTTTCAGCCGGCCACCATCCGGTCGGGCCAAGGGCGGCAGCCATGGTGCGGTACAGCGATTCGATATACGCGGGAGAAGGAACGCTCGGCACCCGCTTTGCACTTCGATTATTCATAGTTGCCATCTACCATTCACCGCAATTCATGCAGGATTCGCCGCATGAACGGGATAGTGACTAGGAATGTCAGCACGTCGGACACCGATTGTGCCATTTCCACGCCGAGCACGCCGAACATCATCGGCAGAATCAGTACGATCGGTGCCAAAAACAGACCTTGTCGGCACAGGGCCAGGAATGAGGCGATGCCGGTGCGACCCATGGTCTGGGTCATCATATTGCCCATCATGTTGAAGCCGTTGAGAATCACCGTGCAGCATTGGATATGCAGCGCGGCCACACCCACCGCGACCACGGCCGGGTCGGAGCGGAAAATCTCGACCAGTTGCGGTGCGAACACCCACAGCAACACCGCCAACGCCACGAGCACGCAGGTGGCGAGCCGCACGCAGAACCAGTACCCTTCTTTGACGCGCGCGAACAGGCCGGCACCGTAGTTGTAGCCGCACACCGGCTGAAAGCCTTGGCCGAGGCCGACGATCACCGAGTTGGCGCCCAACATAATGCGCATCACAATGGCCATGCCGGCGATGGCCGCGTCGCCGAACGGATTGGCGGCGATGTTCACGCAGGTCACGGAAATCGAGCCGGCGCCTTGGCGGATCAGCGAGGGCAGGCCTCCGCCGGCCACTTCGCGCATGAGCAGCACATCCGGCTTGCAATTGCGCAGGGACAGTTTCATCACGCCGAATTTGCGGCTCATTGTGGTCAGAATCGCGAAACTCACCGTCTGGCAGATGGCGGTGGCGAGGCCGGCACCGAAAATACCCAAGCCGGCCACGAAAATGAATAATGGCGCGAGCAGGAAATTCAGCAGTGCGCCCGACACCAGCCCGATCATGCCGAATGCCGACTGGCCTTGGTATCGCAGCAATCCGTTGAGCGCAAACGAACCGCATACGCAGGGTGCGGCGACCAGCAGCGGTGTCAGATATTGCACGGCGTATGGGGCGATCGTGGAGGTCGAACCCAGCATGACGACCAACGGCCGCAGGGTCAGCAGCCCGATCGCGGCAATTACCAAACCGGAAATCACCGCGCCCGCGAAACCAACGGCCAACAGTCGGGAGGCACGTTCGTTGTTCTGTTTGCCAAGTTCGCGACTCATCGAATTGCCCGCGCCGTTGCCGAAGAAGAAGCCGAGCGCCTGCATCACGGTCATGATGGAGAACGCGATGCCGATGGCGCCGGACTGCGCGGTGCCAAGCTGGCCAATAAAGAACGTGTCCGTGAGATTGTAGGCAGTGGTCACCAAGTTGGAGATGACGGCCGGCAAACACAGTTTGAGAATCAGCGGCTTGACCGGCTGCCCGGTCATCTGCCGATATTTCGCGTCCGCGCTCGCGCGTCTAATGCCATGAATCTGCACCATGGACGGCTATCCTACTCGCGCAGGGTCCTATGCAAAGGCGCGTGACCGCCATACAAGTCAGCGCAGATACCGCCCGGTGATGCTGTTCGGATTGGCCGCGATTTGTTCCGGCGTTCCGGTGGCGACGATGCGTCCGCCGCTTTCGCCGCCGCCCGGACCCATGTCGATGATCCAGTCCGCATTGGCGATCACGTCAAGGTCATGTTCGATGACCACGACTGTTGCGCCGCTCGCCACAAGCCGGTCGAACACGCCCAGCAGCACACGCACGTCGAGCGGGTGGAGACCGATGGTCGGCTCATCGAACACGAATACCGCGTCCGATTGGGCTTTGCCCATTTCGCTGGCGAGCTTCAACCGCTGGGCTTCGCCGCCCGAAAGCGCCGGCGTCGGTTCGCCGAGTGTCAGATACCCAAGACCCAAATCATGCAAGGTGGTCAGACGTGCGTGGACCTTCTTGAGGTCGTGGGTCACGGCCAATGCCTGATCCACGCTCATTGCCATGAGTTGGGGCAGACTCAGTGAAAGGTGAGATTCTCCCTTAACCGCACGCCGAATCGCGCCGGCTTCAGACGCATACCGGGAACCGCCGCAGTCCGGGCATTCGATGGTCACGTCCGGCAGGAACTGCACGTCGAGTGAGATCGAACCGGTGCCGTCGCACGTGGGGCAACGCAGCCGTCCAGTGTTGTACGAGAAATCGCCGGCCTTCCAGCCGCCCGTCTTGGCCGCATCGCATCGGGCGAAGGCGCGGCGCAGTTCGTCGTGAATATCGGCATAGGTGGCCACGGTGGAGCGCACGTTTGCGCCAATCGGCGTGGCGTCGATGAGATTCGCACGATGGATGCCCTCGGCCTCAAGTTCACGCACATGTTCCGGCAACCGCTCCTCCGCCGCCTGCGTTTTGAGCGCGGGAATCAGCGATTCGAGCACCATCGTGGTTTTACCGGAGCCGGAGACGCCTGTCACCGCCATGAGCCGGCCGCGCGGAATATCAACGTCCAGCGGCTTGACCGTATGCAACTGGCTGGTTGTCATGCGGATGTGGCCAAGGTCGAACACCTGCGGTTCCGCCACGCGCTCACGAATACGCGCGTTTGCCTGATCTGACAGGAACGGTGCAATGCGGCTGCCTGGATTCGCCGCCACCTCGCCGACCGTCCCTTGCGCGATCACATGCCCTCCTTCGGCGCCGGCAACCGGTCCCATTTCGATAAGATGGTCGGCGGCCTTGAGCACGCGCACGTCATGGTCCACGACCACCACGGAATTGCCGTCCGCCACCAAGTCATGCATCACGCCGAGCAGTCCGTCCACATTCGAGGGGTGCAGCCCGATGGATGGCTCGTCAAGCACATACAGCACGCCAGTGGTGCGGTTGCGCACGGCACGGGCGAGCTGCACACGCTGGCGTTCACCGGTCGAAAGCGTGGCACCGGCGCGGTCAAGCGCCAGATAGCCGAGGCCCAAATCCAACAGTCGGCGGGCCACGTCCAGGAATGATTCGCAGATGTTGGTGGCCATCGGCCGCATGTCGGCGGGCAGAGATTCCGGCACGCCGCGCACCCAATCCACCGCCGCATCCAAGGTCATCGCGCTGGCTTCGGCCAGGTTCAGCCCGCGCACATGCGGGGCCCGGGCTGCGGCGCTCAGTCGTGTGCCGCCGCAGTCGGCGCATGGTCCCTCCTTGAGAAATCGAGCCACGCGCTTCAGGCCTTTCTCGTCCTTGGCTTTGGCGAGCGCGTTCTCCACCGTGTATACGGCGTTGAAGTAGGTGAAATCGAGTTCGGCGAAATCGTCGCCTTTCTTCGGCTTGTAAAGAATATGCTTTTTGACGGCCGGCCCGTTGAATACGATGTCACGCTCTTCGGGCGTGAGCTCGCTGAACGGCACGTTGGTGCGCACGCCCATCGCGCCGCACACCTGCTTCATAAGGTCCCACATGAGCGAGCCCCATGGCAGCACCGCACCGTCGTCGATACTTTTCGACTCATCCGGCACCAGGGCCGCACGGTTCACTTCGCGCACAATGCCGGTTCCGGAGCAGGTCGGGCAGGCGCCGGCCGAGTTGAAGGCGAGCGATTCAGCACCGGGCGCATGGAATTCCTTGCCACAGCTGACGCAAGTAATGGGCAGTCCGGCCGCCACGTTCAGCGTGGGCTCGTTGCGCGCCCCGCAATGCGAGCACACGTGCGAGGCGACGCGGGAGAACAGGAGTCGCAGGCTGTTGAGCAATTCGGTCATCGTGCCGAACGTCGAGCGGATGCCGGGCACCGTGGGCCGCTGGTGCAGAGCCAGCGCGGCCGGCACGTGCAGCACTTCGTCCACCTGGGCGCGGCTGGCCTGGGTCAGTCGACGGCGCGTGTACGTGGACAGCGCCTCCAAGTAGCGCCGCGAACCTTCCGCATACAGCACGCCGAGCGCCAGAGAGCTTTTGCCCGAACCGGAGACGCCGGCCACGCCCACCAGTTCACCCAGCGGAATGTCAATGTCGATGTTCTTGAGGTTATGCACGCGCGCACCGCGCACCTCAATCGCCTGCGGCCGTTGATTGTTGGTCATGCTCGGCACTGCTCCGCCGCCGCGCTATCTGACCTCTGTTCAAGTGTCACGCCCTCACCTCTTTCTCGACTTCGCCCTTGGCTGCCGCCGCCTGAGCTTCATGGTCTCCAGTATCATCACGGCCAACGACGGCGGCCGAACGCCGGACGAGAATCTTTCGTCTTGGGCACCGTCCGCCACCTGCAATTCGAACTAGCTGAACCAGCGTGACGATATTGTCGGCTATCGATCTGCCGTGATCGTAATGGACATCGTCGTCCGGAAGCACGTCACCGGTTCCGAGAGGAGTCGGCGGCGCGCTTTCATAAGGGCACACAATCCCAAGATCACACCCACAGATCAATACCGATCAATACTCGTACGTGATCGCGGGGTCGCCGATGGTCGGCGTCTGATCCAGTTTGAGGTTGGCCGAGCCGGCCGCGGTGGTCACGTCGTATTCGATGGTCACCGTGTCCTGAGGTGCCAGGGAGATGTCGTCCATGTAGGTCATATGGTCCTTGGCCTGCACCTGTGCGAAGGAACTGCCGTTCGACGCCGACACATTGCTGACCTCGCCTCCGGCCGGCGTGTAGATGACCACGCGGTTCACCGCCACGCCTCCCTTGGCGTTCGCCGTGATGTATTCCGGCAGGGATCCGGCCTCGCCCGGCTGCAGGGTGTTGGTGAACGAATACGTAACGTGGTAGGTGTTGTCGCCGGTCCTCTTCACCGTCGACTTGCGCTGGATGTACCAGTCCATCTTCGAGGCCTGCATCTCGTTGAAGTAGACGCCGGTCACCGGGTTCTTCGCGTCGTTGGTGATCTCGCCGGTGACGCCGGCGCTGCGCAGCACCGCCTGATCCTCCTCGTGGAACGACCAGAAGTACAGGTGCCGCTGCTCGGCCATCCGGAGCATCGTCTTGGCGACGGTCATGAGCTTCTGCGTGTTCATGTCGCTGAACAGGTGGGCGACCGCCTGGGCGGCGGTCTCGCTGAAGTACTGGTCCTGAGCGGAGGGCGTCAGTTCCTTGTAGGCGCCGTTGAGCAGGAATTCGGCGGTGTTCGACCCGTTGAGCACGCGCCCGTCGGACAGAGTCACGTCGCCGGTGGCGCCGATCATCGCCTGCAGCGCGACGGGGTCGAGCGACATCACGCCGTCGGACGATCCGCCGAACGGAGCCGCCTGCCAGAACTTCTGGGCCATGGACGCGACGCGCGGGAAGTCCGGCGTGGACGAAAGATTATGGATGACTTGACCGAAGTACAGTCCGCTGTACAGCGTGCCGTCACCGTCCTGGTTGACGTCATCCAACGCGGCGTTGGAGGGGAACTCGGCATCCGCGTGGAACTCCCCCACCGCGATCTTGCCGTTGTCCGCGCTGAAGGAACCGGCCGAACCGATCAGGCCGCCGGTTCCGCGGATCTCGGAATTCGTCTGGGCCAGCAGCACGTAGTTGCGGGCGCCGTTCGCACCGAGGAAGTTCGGCAGCATGTTGAGCATGCCGCTCAGGTTTTCGGTCACCTGCGCCAGGGCGGCCATCTGCGTCTTGCCGTTCTGCAGCGCGTTGTTCACCACGCCGAGTTTGGCGTCGGGAAGATCCTGGATCGTCCTGGCCTGCGATTGCACGGACTGGTCGACCGTGGCAAGCTGCTGCGCCGCGGCGATGATCGGCTCCATGTTGAGCTGCCCATCGCCACTGGAGATGCTGGCACCGGTCAGTGTGGTGACGACCTTGCCCAGCTGGGGCAGCGTGGTCTGCGCGAAGTCATCGATGGTACCGATGGCGGTGCGCGCCGTCTTCACGTCACCGCCGACCACGGGCATCTTCTCCGCCAGCGTCCACAGACCGCCGCTGACATCCTGCTTGGCGGCGGCCGCCTCCTTCTGGATGTAGCTCACGTCGGACAGCGCCTTGACCATGTCGTCGGTGGAACCGTCCTTGATGACCTTGGCCGCGTTGACGACATTGTTGAGGTGCGCTTTGGCGCTCATCGCCGACTTGTACAGTTTGAATCCGCTGAAGCCGGCCGCCGCGGCGCACACGACCAGCAACAGCAGCACGACGAGCAGCGCGTTGCGAACGCGATGGGTTGTCCTGGTGACCGTGCGTGCGTGTGATGGCATGGGCTACTTCCTTACGTTATGACATGTATCGATACTGGCTGGCTGCCCGGTTACGCTTTCGCTGGACGGCTAGCCCGACGGACGGCACGTAGCAGTGCACGACGTGCACATCGCGTATGATGCCGGGGGTTGTCAGCGCGGCTGACTGGGGTGGCCGCGGACCGGTACCTGGACTTGCAGCTGCCCTCCGGCGATGCGTGTCACCTGCAGCGGGGAACGTCCGCTGCAGTTACGGCTATTACCGGCCAGCCGACAGCAATCGCTGGTTTAGTTGTTGGTCTTTTCCGGCTGGTCACCCGTTCCCATGAGCTGGCATGCACCTTTCAGCGAGTATCTCTCCTACCGCATGCCAGTCTACCCATGCCCGCGGGATAACCCAAAAAGCCTTGCAAGAATACCGAATTTCTTTACCTTTGGCCCTGATCGTTCGACGGCTCGCAAGACGGCGTAACCTCATCCAACCGGCCGATCCCCGGAGACGGAACCAGCGGAATCCTCGTGACCGGGAATGCGATCGTTCCCGCTTGCGCGATGGCGGATGCGCGCAACGCCAACGACGCATCGACAAGCCACTGTATGGCACTCTCAAAATCCTTGCCACGTCCACCAGCTCGCACCACGCCGCATACGAACTTCTTGTTCTCTTTCGCCAACTGGGAAGGAATTGAATCCCATACCTGATTGAGACGAAGCGTGGTGACGGCGGGACTATCACGCATATCAACATGTTTGGAGAAATCGTCACGATAATCGGAGACCAGACTATTCTGCAATTTACGAACCGCCGTGAAGTCAGGATTCGGCAGAGTACTGGCGAACGCTTCAACGATCTCCGGCATGCCTCCTGTATACATGAAATACCGCAGCCAAGTCATGACCCTGTCATGCATTACGTTAATTAGCGGAAAATCCTTGGACTCAAGCATTTCGGCCAAGGCATACTGTTTGCACGCATACAGGAATTCAACAAAAGACATAGGATACAGCTTGAGTCTACTGACCTTGCCAACCGGGAATGAAAACCCAGGATGCATGGCGATGCCAAGCGCCGAACCAGTGGCCAAGACGTCATACTCCGGGGCGGCTTCATTGAACATCTTCAGCGAAGTCATCGCCCTCGGCACCTCCTGTACCTCATCGAAAATGACGAGCGTATCCTCGGGAGTGATCCTAGTTCCGGACTCGATCGACAGTGCGGGAATCAGCCGTTCCACACTCAGATCCGCATCAAACAACATACGCATGTTGGCATTGTCGAAAAATGCGACACAACAGCAATACGTAAGGTACTTGACAATCTTTGATGGAGTCGCATACTCATATCTGTCAGGTACTTGACATAATTACTGAAGAGGATGAAAAAGACACACGACCAGCGACGCTTCGCTCGCTTCCTTATTAAAGGAGACCGGCATGAACATCACACATGACATGAGCAACGACCTCACCGAATACGACCCGGAATCCCGTCAAGTAGACGGACCGAACCCCATCGAAAACCGCATCAGCTCCTCCGCGGCCCGTGTTCCCGACATCATCAGCTGTACTTCCGGCATCACCGTCCAAGGCCGCCAACTCCACTCGTTCGCGTTCACCACGGACGCGGCCATCATCCGCAACACCAATGCCGACGCCATTCTCGCCGTATATCCGTTCACCGGCGAACCAGTCATCACCCAGGCCCTACTCACCGTGGCCCAGGCCCCGCTGTTCGTCGGCGTGGGCGGTGGCACCACCACCGGCCCGCGCGTCATCCAACTCGCCATGATGGCCGAGATGCAGGGTGCGGCGGGCGTGGTGCTCAACGCGCCGGCGCCGCCCTCCACGGTGTACGACGTGGCGCGCATCACGAACACCCCGGTCATCGCCACGGTTCTGACCTGCGATGACGAATTAGACGAGAAAATCGAGGCCGGCGCCTCCATCATCAACGTGGCGGCCGGCCGCAGGACGCCTGACGTGGTCCAGCAGATCAGGCAGCGTCACCCCTCCATCCCGCTGCTCGCCAGCGGCGGTTCGACCGACGAGTCCATGGCCGAAACCATCGTGGCCGGCGCGAACGCGCTGACCTGGACCCCGCCGAACGCGCAGGAGATGCAGCGCTCGATGATGATGCGCTATCGCGGCGAATCCACCGGCGACAACATGCAGCACTGACGTAAGGATTCCGAACATGAGCAGCACCAGCAACAACGCCGCCGTAACCGGAAACGACGCGGTCGACGACGTAATGGCCACGAGTCAATCGGCGGAGAACGGCACAAGCCACAACACCGCCGACGGCGATATCAAGAACGATGTTCTCAGCAGTTTCATCAGCATTGGCCGCATCATGGCGTATCGCGCGATACACAGACGGCTCGTCTCCCCCGGCGCCAAATCGCCGCGCGGCGAACATGCTTTCGACCCACGCCGTGGCCAAGGCCGCGTCTTGGCCACGCTCAGGGAATCCGACCAGACCAGCCAGAAAGACTTGGCCGCAATGTTCGGCATGAGCCGCCAGGCCATGGCCGAACTGTTGAAGAAACTGGAGGCCAGCGGCCACATCAGCCGCCGTCCATCCAGGCGGGACAGCCGCGTCATGATGGTCAGCCTCACCAACCAGGGCCGCAAGGCCGCCGATCTGCTGGGCAAAGCGCCCGACCAGACCTCCTCCATGCTGGACTGCCTCAATGAAACCGAGCTACAAACCCTACACGGCTACCTGCAGCGCATCATCGACGCCTCCTCCGACGACCTACCGGCCTCGACCGCCGAGGATGTCAAAAAGTGTGAGCTGTTTATCGAACACCTCAAGCGCAGGCGAATGCCGACCGACCGCGCATAGTTTGCGAACAGCCCGCACGACTTGTGGCCGCATAAGCATGCGGCCACACAACAGTCCAGCCGCACAGTCATCCAGCCGCCCCTACAAACACACCCGATTCACCATTTGCACGACATCTTGCACCAAACCCTACTTTGAAATGCGGTATTTTGCACCAAAACCCCATTTTGAAATGCGGCATTCTGCACATACAAGGCAGAAAATGCTACTCCCATAAGGGATATTGATTTTCATCGACGAGGTGCAAGAGGCACCGGATGTAATGACCACGTCAAGTTTGATGTACCGGCGTCGCAATTCGGCGATTTGACGTTTCACCACATCTCGCTGATTGCGAAAAACAGCAAGTCGTGATTCGAGCGTGGCATCACCTTGCTTAGTCATATCAACAAAATCCTTGATCTCTGCGAGACTCATGCCCGTGGATTTCAGACATTCAATGAGATCAAGCAATTCAAGATCGCCGTCATCGAAGCATCTCCGTCCGAAACCAGTTCAAGCGATACCGGGCAAAAGACCTTGGCCGTCATAGTAGCGCAACGTATGTTCGGACAGCCCAGTCTTTCGCGACACCTGACCGATGGAATATCCCATGCCGACTCCTTTCCCTGCAGTCGAGCCAGTGTGAGTCCAGCCATATTCACGGATGTCCTATGCGGAACGGACACTCTTCGACTGCCTGAACCTTGCAGCCCAAACATGCATCAATCAGCACAAATCACAGACAGTGGGCCATATACAACGGCAGCTTGATGCGTTCTCCATCCACTTCGAGTTGGCGGGGATGCAGAACGTATTCCTTGCCCAATCGTTGGGCATACCTTTTGCGGAATTTGTCGAGCGAAGACACACCGTATCGTTTCGTGGATTTCACTTCGATCGGGCTGATGCGAGGCTTCATCGCGGCATTATCGTATTCCCGAACGATGAGGAAGTCTATTTCCATGGTTTTCGAGGCATCCGCCCTATCCAAGCGCGAGAAGAAATACAGTTTGCGCCCATTCGCCCGGAATTGCTGAGCCACCGCATTCTCCACCAGCATCCCTTCGTTGAGCGAGAGTTTATCGAACAGAATATCCCGGTACACATCATCCGGCGTTGTCTCTCGATCGGCAAACGCCTGCGACACCAGCAAACCGGTATCCGCCATATAGCATTTGAATGAATCGTTATCTTCGTACAATCCCAGCCCCACCAAAGGGTCAGTCGAATTACGGCACAGGTTCACCAAGCGGGCGTCTTCCAACCAGAAGAACGCCGAATCGTATTCACGAGATCGAGCCCCCTTATCGACCGATGCCAGAGTGAATCGTTTCTCATGCTTGGACAGCTGCCCTGGAATCTGAGCGAAAATGCCCCGCACGCGGCCGGCATCGCCATTGGCGAACTTGCCGATATCATCACTGTACAGCTGCAGGATGCCACGCTTGATCAAATCCACCTCGCCAAAATCGCGCTGCTCGACATAATCGGCAACCGCCTGCGGCATACCGCCCACCAGCAGATATTCGCGCCACAGCCTCATCGCTCGTTTGTGCAGCGCATCGGGCAACGGGACCAGACGCTCGAACGATTTGCGAATCGTTTCAGCAAGCAGCTCCTCCCCCATGGCCCAGCAGAACTCCTCAAAATCGAGCGGCCCCATGTCCATTTTCCGTTCCTCGGAGGGGATGACGATATTCGCCACATTCCTCTTGATGGAGATCAGCGAACCAGTTTCCACATAGTCATACCGGCCATCCGCAACCAGATATTTGATGAGCTCCCTCGCCGCCGGATACCGCTGCACCTCGTCGAAAATAATCAACGATTCACGCTCGTACAGTCGCTTGCGGTAATACGCAGACAACAGCATGAAAAATGTGTCAAAGTCATCACGCTGGTTTTCGAAGATGTCGCGAACGTCGCGCGGCAAACGTGTGAAATCGATGAGAATATATGACTTGTACTGAGTGCGGCCGAATTCCTCGACAATGGTGCTTTTGCCCACACGGCGAGCGCCTTCGATGAGAAGAGCCTCACGCCCACCCGCTTTTTGTTTCCATGCGATCAGCTTATCCAGCATCTTGCGCTTCAACATGAGCAATCACCTCATTACACGAAAACAACAGTATAGGCATATGCTATTCTACACGAAAACAGAAGTATAGAGATGGCCGATTCTACACGAAAACAACGGTATGGAAACATGCACCGAACCGGCTCACCCCCAATCTCTCCCCCATCACACCGGCGGCCTGTTCGATTGTGCGGTTTTGTGCGAATGGCTCACACGGTTCTTAGTGAGAACCGTTCTCTGCGCACCTGACCCTAGAACCGGATCAGCGCCTTGATGACCTTGCGCTGGTCCATCGCCTCGTAGGCGTCCTGGATATGGTCGAGGTCGTACTCGGCGGTGAACACGCGGCCGGGGTTGATCTCGCCCTTGAGCACCGCGTCCAGCAGACCCTCATCAAGGTCATAGTGGCGCACGGGAGCCGGGCCGCCCTTGATGCCGATGTTGCCGTAGAACGTGCCTTCGGCGCTGATCTCCACGTCGTGCGGCAGGCCCACACGACCAATCACGCCACCGCGGCGAATCAGGCCAATCGCCGTGTCGAAGGACTGCTTGGAGCCCACGCATTCGAGAACTGCGTCCGCACCATAGCCGCCGGTCATCTCCAGCACCTTGTCAATAGCCTCTTGGCCACGCTCGGGCACGATATCAGTCGCACCGAATTCGCGGGCGAGCGCCGCGCGATCCTCGTGACGGCTCATGGCAATAACGCGCGTGGCACCGCGCATCTTGGCGGCAATCACACCGCACAGGCCAACTGCGCCATCGCCCATGACCACGGCGGTGTCACCGGGCTTGACCTCGGCAGAAACCGCCGCGTGATAACCGGTGGACATCACATCGGAAATGGTCAGCAGCGATGCGAGCTGCTCATCGGAATAATCTTCCGGTGAACCGGGCACCTTGACCACGGTGCCGTCCGCCTCGGGCACACGCAGGTATTCGGCCTGACAGGCGGAGAAGTAGCCGCCGTGCGGGCACACGGATTCGAAGCCGGCCTTGCATACCGGGCACTTGCCGCAGCTGTATGGGAATGGCACAACCACGAAATCGCCGGGCTTGACGGATTCGACCGCCGCGCCAGTCTCCTCGACCACGCCAATGGCTTCGTGACCCACCTGGCTGTGCGCGGCCTGTCCGCTCAGCCCACGGAAGAACCACAAATCGGAGCCGCATACACAGGTGCGCACCATGCGAATCACGATGTCATCATCCTGCTGAAGTGCCGCCTTTGGCACCTCTTCCACGGCCATCTTGCCAGGCTCAACGAAAATCGCGGCTTTCATGGTTTCAGACATATTCACAACTCCTTGTTTCCGGCACCGAGCGATTAGGGCCCGTTATCCTCATGTTCCATTAAACGACAATCGATCTGTATTAGCCAATAGCCATAAACCATGTTGAGCCATACCCACGAGGTATGGAAGCAACCAAGCAATTCATCTACGTGCTTTATCGCCTCACGGCAACCAAGTTCATCGGCATTGCAGAAGTCTCTTGCCGAAATCCACCGCGATAGGCCAATATCCGAGATACTGCTGCCGTTTGTTGTCGCCGCCACGAGTAGGCTAAGGAACCGGCGATGGAACCCGCCTGAACTCGTTTCGAACCGCACACTGCTGATAGTTCCTACACACGATTTGATATTGCATGGAATCGTTGTGTCTTCAGCAGGATTCAGCGGTTTCAGGAAAGGCTATTATGGATTCGCAATCCCCATCCGCAGGTGCCCGGCCGGGCACGCGCACGGCCACTCCCCCGGCGCACAAACTCCCCGATATCCATCTTGATATTGTGTTGGTCGTCTTCTGCGGCGGTGCCATCGGCACCGCGATTCGCTATGCGTTCGCGCAGATTCCCGCAGCCGGCAGCTTCCATACCGGCACGTTTGTGGCCAACATGCTGGCCTGCTTCTGCTATGCGGGTCTGACCGCCTATTTGGCCGGCTCTTCCCGGTTCGACACGCGTGCCAAGGAGCTCACCAGCCGTGGGCTCGGCATGGGCGTATGCGGCGGTTTGTCTACGATGTCGACGTTGGCATTGGAAGGCTTCACCGCGATTCGCGACGGTCAGGTGGCGGCCGGCATTGCCTATCTACTGGTGACGTTCGCGCTGGGTCTGGTTTGTGCGTCTGCCGGCGTGTGGGCAGGAACGCATCTGGCCGGCTCCTCGAACGCATCCGCCGAAGCGTCCGCTGATACGAATGCCGCTACGACCAGCAAGGGAGGTAAGGCGTGATGACCGTATTCCTACCAATCTTGGTCTGCCTGTGCGGCGGCGTAGGCGCCTCCTGCCGCTATCTGCTTGACGTGACCATCAAAACGTACTGGCAGCGCGCATTCCCGCTGTCCACATTCACCATCAATCTCATCGCCGGATTCCTGACCGGTCTGGTTGCGGCGCTGGCACTGGGCGGGACACTTGATGAACCGTGGCGGCTGGTGCTGGCCACCGGTTTCCTCGGCGGATTCTCCACGTTCTCGACCGCGATCAACGAAATGGTGACGCTCTTCCACAAACGCCGCTACCCCACGGCAACGGCCTATCTGGTGCTGTCGCTGGGTGTGCCGGTCGTTGCTGCGGCCTGCGGTTTTCTCGTCTGACCGCCACGACGATTCCCGACGCGGTCAGCGGTATCATTGCGAGGTCGAACGTCACAGGTACATCCGGGAGGTATATGGGCATGGCGAACAATGGAGCGGATGTGAAGCACAATCAGGGCGCGGACGTCACGAATGCCTCGGCCACAACGAACACTGCGGAAAATACCGTGGGCACGGCAACCCCGAAGCAAAATGGACTCGCCGTGTTGGGCAAGTATATGGGTGTTTCCGCCACGCAGACCATTGTGGAGTATGCGACGTTCGCCATCCTGCACTTGATCGGCGTGCCCTCGCAGATCTCCAACGGTATCGCCGTGGTGTGTTCGGCGACCTACAACTTCGTGATGAACCGCAACGTGACGTTCAAATCGTCAAGCAACTTCGCCCGTTCCGTGATGCTTTTCGTGCTGCTGTGGATCTGGAACTTCACGTTCAGCACACTGCTGATCGGCTGGATGCCGGGCGCGACGGACCTGAGCCCGTATGTGGTGAAGTTCATTGCGATGGCCTGCCAGTTCGGCTGGGGTTATCCGTTGTGCAAGTACGTGATTTTTAGGTGACACATTCCAATCGCTCACTGTCGTTCGCCTTCGCCTATTTGTATTTGGAGCGCTTATCAGAAGAACAGCACCGCGACGCCTGCCGCGAAGCACATGAGCAGAATCGAGGTCAGGAAGCTGGCGAGCATCGGCTTCTTACCCTTGGAAGCGATGGCCTTGAAGTTCACGTTGATGCCGAGCGCGGCCATGGCCATGCCGAGCACGATGTACGCAAAGTCCACGAGCTGCGGGGTGATGGAGGCGATGAGCGGCACGAAGGTGCCGATGATCGAAGCGCCGATGAAGCCGAGCATGAACCACGGGAAGGCCACAGTCTTCTTGCCGGTGCTCTGAACCTCGGAATGCTTCTTCTTCCACCAGATGGCGATGATGATGGCCGCGAACACGAGCATGAGCACGCGGGAAAGCTTCATGATGGTGGCGATGTCCACCGCGCCGAAAGCGTCGCCGGCGGCGACCGCGTGGGCGATTTCGTGCAGGGAAGCACCGGCGGTGATGCCCAGCTGGTCCTTGGTCATGCCGGCCAGCGGGCCGAGCGCGATCTCCAGCAACGCGAACACAGTACCCATAATGGCTACGATGGCCACGGCCATGGTCACGTCGTTGTCCTTCTCGTCCTGCTTGTCCTCAGGCACCTTGATGGAACCGGCCAGGCCCATGACGGCGGCCGCACCGCAGATGCCGGTGCCACCGGCGGTCAGGATGGCGAGCATCGGGTCGACACCGAGCTTGCGGGCGATGGCATAGCACACGATGATGGTCAGCGTGACGACCACAGCTGCGATCGGCAGACACTTGATGCCCTGCGTGAACAGCACGGCGAGGTTGAGCTTGAAACCGAGCAGGATGATGCCGAGGCGCAGCAGCTTGTTGGAAATCAGGCCAGCGGCGTCCTTGACGCCTGCCTTGCGGCCATCATTGGAACCGACGTAGGCACTGCGGATCGGGAACTGGATGATCATACCGATGAGCAGCGCGATGATGAGCGCGCCGAACAGGCTGAATCCGGGGAACTGCTTGAGCCAGGAGGCGAACAGCGAGGCCAGCAGAGTCAGAACACCAATGAACAGCATGTCAACGGTGGCAATGCGCTTCCACCATTTTGTACAGAACTCTCTCATGATGTCTATTGAAGCTCAAGCGTTTACATCGGTCAAATCATTGCAACCAATACATATCATCGATTTTGTCGATACCTAATTGATCTCCCTCTGATGAGAGAGGTGGCCGCCGCAGGCGGACGGAGGGAGAGAAACAACGTTCGCAACCTCCCCTCAGTCGACTATCTGACTACCCGCGCAGCGCAGCAATAATCGTCTCCGCCAACTCCCGCTGATCGTGCGTCAGACCGGATCTCGGCACCAGCGCATAGAACCGCCGCACAAACTCATCGCCAAGCTCCCGCTGCACCGGCACGCCCGCCGGCACGGCGGCTTCCGAAATCAACGACTGCCCGAACCCGGCGGACAGCGCCGCCACAATCGCCGCATTACTGGACACTTCCATCGTGCGTGCAGGCACAACCTGAGCGGTCTTGAAATACAGATCCGTGTAATACCGCACGCCGGAACCGTGTTCGCGCACCATCCACACGCCGTCAGGCTCCCCCGCCAACACCAGCCGGTCCTCGCACAGGGTGACGCGGTCCACCGAATCGTTCACGATCGGCTTTTCCACCACGCCGAGCTGCACGGCCTTCATGCTGGCCTGTTCGAGAATCGCATCCGAGTTCATCACGTGTACAGCGAAGTCGAAACCGTCCATGTCCCGAGCCATCACCGGCAACGCCTTCGGCAGCAGAATCGCCGCGGTCGTGTGCGAGAACGACACGGCCAGCGGCTCACGCGCCTCCTGCACGCGGGCGATCTGCTCACGCGTATCCCGCCATAATCCGTCGATGCCGATGGCAGTCTGGTACAGCATCCGCCCGGCCTGTGTGGGCGTCACGTCACTTTTCGCATTGCGCACGAACAGCGGCGCGCCGACCATCTGCTCCAATTGGGCGATACGCGACGACACCGTCGACTGCGATACCTTCAGCTCATCGGCGGCCAGCGTGAACTGACCCACCTCGTATACGGCGACCAGGGTTTCGAGCAGAGGGAACATGGTTTAACTGTACGCTGTATGATGCACGAATATTTCAATTAGCTTGGGCGTAGCCCTAGGCCACGGACCTGGACCACCCTCAGTCTCGCTTCGCGAGCCAGCTCCCGCCAGCGGAAGCCCAATGGCTTTCACATCACTATGCCTCGCGCAGTTTTGCGAGCTGCGCCTTGGCCTTGTGGAGTTTGGCATAGATCTCGTTGCGCTGGGCCGGGTTCTTGACGCGCTGATGGTCACGAGTGAGCTTGTCCACTTCGGATTCGAGCCGAGCAATTTCAGTATGGCGAATGATGCGCGCATCCAGATTCTCGACCTCCGGCGTACCCAAAATGGTCTGTGAGCACAGCGATGCCCACAGCTCATCAATAGTAGAGCCGGCCAGCTCCAGCTGGGCCTCCCCCGCCGGCTGCCAGTCGCCGGCATATACCTGATAGATCGGCGTGTGCCCGGCACGCCCCGGTATGGCGCGGCGCACGGCGAACGCGCATTCCTCACGCGTGCTGCCCTCGAACGGCACGTCGCGTACGCACACGAACACGATGCCCGATTTGCGCTGTCCGGCGATCAGGTCGATGACTTCGTTCGGTATGCCGGTGGCTTTGGCCGTAAGCTTCAGTCCGATGACCAGCACTTCCGAGATCAGTTTGCCGTCCGCAAGCCCCGTGTCGGCCGACCGGGCCAACGCCAGCATGGTGATGGATTCGATCTCGTTCACCAATCGCTGCTTGAGTTTGCCGGAAATCGTCGCTTTGCCTACGAACAAGGCTTTCGGCAGTGTGCCTTTGGCTTCGGGAATCGCCGTGGAAACGGGCAGTCCCAGCGAAATTGCGGATACAGAACCACAGTGAGCGGCCTGTGCACCAGTCATCATCGACCTTCTTTCCCGGCCTGCCATCAGTGTCATATCCTCGCAGTGCAGCAGTCCGTTTATCTATTGAAAAGCAACACTAGCGCATCCAGGCCGGAAGTCGTGGTACATATCCATATCCTGCTGCGGTTATAGAAAATCCCCTCCGAGTTTCCTCGAAGGGGACTTCCTATAACGCTAGTTCAAGCGAAGATTCTTGTCTGATGAAAATCAGGCGAGGATCTTGGTCACACGACCGGAGCCGACGGTGTGGCCACCTTCACGCACAGCGAAGGTCAGGCCTTCCTCCATAGCGATGGGCTGAATCAGCTCAACGGTGAAGGTAGCGTGGTCGCCCGGCTGAACCATCTCGACGCCTTCCGGCAGCTCGATGACGCCGGTGACGTCGGTGGTGCGGAAGTAGAACTGCGGACGGTAGTTGGAGAAGAACGGCGAGTGACGGCCGCCTTCGTCCTTGGTCAGCACGTAGACTTCGCCCTCGAACTTGGTGTGCGGGGTGACGGAGCCCGGCTTGGCCACAACCTGGCCACGCTCGACATCGTCACGGCCGAGACCACGCAGAAGCAGACCGGTGTTGTCGCCAGCCTCGCAGGCGTCCATGGTCTTGTGGAAGGTCTCGATGGAGGTGACGGTGGTCTGCTGGGTCGGACGGATACCAACGATCTCGACCGGGGTGTTGACGGCCAGCTGGCCACGCTCGACACGACCGGTGACAACGGTACCACGGCCGGAGATGGTGAAGACGTCCTCGATCGGCATCAGGAACGGCTTGTCCAGGTCGTGAACCGGGGTCGGGATGTAGTCGTCGACAGCGTCCATGAGGTCCTTAACGGACTGGACCCACTTCTCGTGGTCCGGAGCGTCGTCGTGCAGAGCACCGTAAGCGGAGGTGTGGATGACCGGGCAGTCACGGTCGAAGCCGTTCTCGTCGAGGAGGTCGCGGACCTCTTCTTCGACGAGCTCGATGAGCTCTTCATCGTCGACCATGTCGCACTTGTTCAGGGCGACGAGGATCTTCGGAACGCCAACCTGACGGGCGAGCAGCACGTGCTCGCGAGTCTGGGCCATCGGGCCGTCGGTGGCGGCCACAACGAGGATAGCGCCATCCATCTGGGCAGCACCGGTAATCATGTTCTTCACGAAGTCGGCGTGGCCCGGGCAGTCGACGTGAGCGTAGTGACGCTTCTCGGTCTGGTACTCGATGTGGGCGATGTTGATGGTGATACCGCGGGCGGCCTCTTCCGGAGCGGAATCGATCTGGTTGAAGTCGTACTCCGGGTTGACATCCGGGAACTCCTCGTGCAGCACCTTGGAGATGGCGGCAGTCAGGGTAGTCTTACCGTGGTCGACGTGGCCGATGGTACCGATGTTAACGTGCGGCTTAGTACGCTCGTACTTTTCCTTTGCCATTACTTTTGTCCTCCTGGACGTCTCGTGAGTTTCCTGCACCCTTTCGCACAGGAACTCGCTTATTCTACTGGGTTTCTGGGTTATGTGCCACTTTGAAGAGCCAGAACCCAGTCAGCGGTATACGATATTACCGCTGACTGAAGACACTGGCTACTTCATGCAGTGGCGCGTGTCACTCGCCGCGCTGGGCCTTGATGATCTCCTCGGAGACGCTCTTCGGCACCTCGTCGTAGGAGTCCATCTCCATGGTGAACATGGCACGACCCTGGGTCTTGGAACGCAGGTCGCCGATGTAGCCGAACATCTCGGACAGCGGGACCTTGGCGTCGATGACCTTGACGCCGACACCGTCGGTCATGGACTGGATGTTGCCACGGCGCTGGTTCAGATCGCCGATGACTTCGCCCATGTACTCTTCCGGCGTACGGACTTCGACCTTCATGATCGGTTCGAGAATGACCGGCTTGGCCTTCGGGGCAGCTTCCTTGAAGCACATGGAACCTGCGAGCTTGAAGGCCATTTCGGAGGAATCGACCGGGTGCATCTGGCCGTCAGTGACGGTGGCCTTGACGCCCACGACCGGGAAGCCGGCGAGAACACCGGACTCCATGGCCTCCTTGACACCGGCCTCGATGGGGCCGATGAATTCGGCGGAGATGTGGCCGCCGGTGACCTTATTCTCGAACTCGAAGGTCTTGCCCTCGGTGGTGTCGAGCGGCTCGAAGTTCATCAGGACCTTTGCGAACTGGCCGGAACCACCGGTCTGCTTCTTGTGGGTGTAGCCCTGGTCCATGACGGCCTTGCGGATGGTCTCGCGGTAGGCGACCTGCGGCTTGCCCTGGTTGCACTCAACCTTGAACTCGCGGCGCATACGGTCGACGATGATGTCGAGCTGGAGCTCGCCCATGCCGGCGATCAGGGTCTGGCCGGACTCTTCGTCGGTCGTGACCTGGAAGGTCGGATCCTCTTCGGCCAGCTTGGACAGGGCGATGCCCATCTTCTCCTGGTCGGCCTTGGTCTTCGGTTCGACGGCCACCTGGATCACAGGATCCGGGAAGGTCATGGAGTCGAGGGTGATCGGATCGTCGATGGCGCACAGGGTGTCACCGGTGGTCACGTTCTTCAGGCCCACGAAGGTGTAGATGTTACCGGCGTCAGCGCGGTCCATCGGGTTTTCCTTATCGGCGTGCATCTGGAAGATCTTGCCGATACGTTCCTTCTTCTCGCGGGTGGAGTCGAGCACGGAGTCGCCCGGCACAACGGAGCCGGAGTAGACGCGCACGAACACGAGCTTGCCGTAGAACGGGTGGGTGGAGATCTTGAAGACCAGAGCCGCGAACGGATCGGACTTGACCGGGTGACGGTCGATCTCGACGGACTCATCGCCAGGCTTGTAGCCCTTGATGGCCGGCACGTCTTCAGGAGACGGCAGGTAATCGACAACGCCGTCCAGCATCGGCTGAACGCCCTTGTCCTTGAAGGCGGAACCGCAGAAGATCGGGAAGGCTTCCTTGGCGATGGTGAGCTTACGCACGCCAGCGCGGATGTCTTCCTTGGACAGGTCGCCGTCCTCGAAGAACTTGTTCATGAGGTCGTCGTCGGCTTCGGCAGCGGCTTCCACGAGCTTCTCGTGGTACTCCTGAGCCTTGTCCTTGAGGTCGTCCGGGATTTCAGTGGTGTCGTACTTGGCGCCGAGCTCCTCGGTGCCGTTCCACACGTAAGCCTGCATCTCAACCAGGTCGACAACGCCAGTGAAGTCGTTCTCGGAACCAATCGGCAGCTGCATCACGATCGGAGTAGCACCCAGCTTCTCCTTGATGGTGTCGACGGAGTAGTAGAAGTTCGCGCCCAGCTTGTCCATCTTGTTGATGAAGCAGATACGCGGAACGCCGTACTTGTCAGCCTGACGCCACACGGTTTCGGACTGCGGCTCCACGCCTTCCTTGCCGTCGAACACGGCAACGGCACCATCGAGCACACGCAGGGAGCGCTCCACCTCGGCCGTGAAGTCCACGTGGCCAGGGGTATCGATGATGTTGATCTGGAACTTGTCCTTGGTGTCGTGGGACTGACGGCTCCAGAAGCAGGTGGTAGCAGCGGACTGGATGGTGATACCACGTTCCTGCTCCTGCGCCATGAAGTCCATGGTGGAGGCGCCGTCGTGGGTCTCGCCGATCTTGTAGTTCTTACCGGTGTAGAACAGAATACGCTCGGTAGTGGTGGTCTTGCCGGCATCAATGTGGGCCATGATGCCGATATTGCGGACGTCGTGGAGGTCCGAAATCTCTTCAGCCATCTTTTTCCTTAGTTTTACTCAGGGCGAGTGATTACCAGCGGTAATGAGCGAAGGCCTTGTTAGCCTCTGCCATCTTATGAGTATCCTCGCGGCGCTTGACAGAAGCACCGAGGCCGTTGGAGGCATCCAGGATCTCGTTGGCGAGACGCTCAGCCATGGTCTTCTCACGACGGGCGCGGGAGAAATCGGTCAGCCAGCGCAGCGACAGGGTGTTGGCGCGGTTCGGCTTGACCTCGACCGGCACCTGGTAGGTGGCGCCACCGACACGGCGGGAGCGAACCTCGAGGGACGGACGGATGTTGTCCAGGGCGCGCTTGAGCACAGCCACCGGCTCCTGGTCGGACTTCTCCTTGACCATATCGAGCGCGGAGTAGACGATGTCTTCGGCGATCGACTTCTTGCCGTCAAGCAGAATCTTGTTGATGAGCTGTGCCACCACGGTGGAACCGTAGATCGGATCGGGCAGCACGACGTGCTTCTTGGAAGGTCCCTTACGTGACATATCTCTTACTTCGCCTTCTTTGCTCCATACAGGGAACGACCCTGCTTACGGTCCTTGACACCCTGGGTATCGAGCGCGCCACGCACGATGTGGTAACGCACACCCGGGAGATCCTTCACACGGCCGCCGCGCACGAGCACGATGGAGTGCTCCTGCAGATTGTGGCCTTCGCCCGGAATGTAGGCGGTGACTTCGATGCCCGAGGACAGGCGCACACGAGCAACCTTACGCAGAGCCGAGTTCGGCTTCTTCGGGGTGGTGGTGTAAACACGGGTGCACACGCCGCGACGCAGCGGGCTGCCCTTCAGGGCCAAAGTCTTGGACTTCTTCGGCTTTGCCTGACGTCCCTTACGGACGAGCTGTTCAATAGTAGGCAACTTGAATTCTCCGATTCAGTGGTTTCTCTTGCTTTTGTGTGACCGCCGCACTGCACCCACACTTTTCAGCACACTCGCTTGGTATCCGCCTGTTGGCGGCACCCGACGAATCGGAAAAGATAGCCCAGTCCACCGGCCCGATGGCCTTCGCCCCTCCCGTCGGCGCATTACTGCGTGCGATCAGCGGTTTGAAGGATATCCCAGCATGCTCGCCTGTTACATAAGGCGTGCTGTTGGCACACACGAATATCTATATTACGATTCCTCCGGACAACGACGCGCCGAGCCACAACTCACTGGTTTGGGGACCTCCTGCGCCCCCGTACTTTTCCTCTCCTCCCAACGCAATATTCCAATGCGTCGCAAAACACACACCCAACTATTCTCCCAACGCAATATTCCCGGGAATGCGTCGCAAAAAGGGAACGCCACACAGCAGGTGCCCCCGCGGAGACTATGTCACACGGGGGCACCGCCAAGGAGGTTACATTATGTTTCTTTTCACCACATCCGCTTCTGTGTTATCTGTTTCCAGCACATCCTCGTGCTCTTCCATATCCGATGGGAACCTCTAGCGACCCGGCCTCTTTGCCGTATTACCTTGCCGCTTTCTGCATTACCAATTATAGCAAAACCGCCCTCGCGAAACGCCCGATACCTCAATCGGGAGTAAGCGGGAGCGGCTATGTTATGCGAGGTAGGAAAGGTGGATGACCGACTGACTGGAGTCGTGCCTTACCCGACCTTTCTCACCATTTCAGGATTTCAGGCAGCGACCTTGGCGGCCTTATCGGCGTCGAACGGGTGGGCCGCTGAAACGGTGCTCTTGGCAGAGCCCTTCTCGCCATTGTCGGAATCCCAGTGGATCTCGTGCTTGTCATCGTGGTTGCGCCACCAGCTGGACAGGATAGAGCCGGAGATGTTGTGCCACACGGAGAAGAAGGTGGACGGCACGGCAGCGAGTGGGTTGGTTGCGAAGGAGGTCAGGGCCAGGGTTGCGCCCAGAGCGGAGTCCTGCATGCCGACTTCGAAGGTGATGGCCTTCTGCTGTGCGTAGCGGAAGCCCTTCGGGTAGATCTTGTACATCAGCTTGGAGAAGCCGAAGCCCAGCGAGTAGCCGCACAGGTTGTGCAGGATGACCACCGGGATGGCCACCAGGGAGCTGGCCACGAACAGCTTCGGACCGTTGGCGGCAACGACCACGCCGATGATAAGCAGAATAGCCACCTGAGAAACGATAGGCAGGGCGACCGTAACCTTCTCGATCTTCTTGCCGAAGATCATGTGGCAGATCACACCGAGGGCGATCGGGAAGAGCACCACCTTGACGGCGTTGAGGAACAGGGACTGAGTCGGCACGGACACGTACTGAGAAGCGAGCAGCTGCATCAGCAGCGGAATCATGAACGGGGCGCACAGGGTGGAGAGGATGCCGATGGAGACATCGAGGGCCACGTCACCACGGGACAGGTAGCTCATCACGTTGGAGGAGGTGCCAGACGGGCAGCAGCCGACGAGAATCACGCCCACGGCCAGCGGGCCGGACAGGTGGAAGATCGCGCACAGGGCCACGGCGATGAGCGGCATGATGATGAAGTGAGCTACGGTGCCGACGATGACCATCAGCGGCTGGGTCAGGATGCGCTTGAAGTCGTCCAGCGTCAGGGTCAGGCCCATGCCGAACAGCACGATGCCCAGCATGTAGCCGGTGTACGCCTTGCCCCACAAGCTGGCGGCCGGCACGAAGTAGTTGAAGACGGCCCAGACGATGACGATGACCGTAAACCACTTGGTCAGCCAATCTGCAAAGGCTTTAACCTTTTCCATGGTGTTTCTCTTCCCTTGTTTGGTGTAGGTAACATCGCATGAAACTAGGCGGGTCGCGGTTGATATGAAACATAATGCTCACATTGCGAACACTCACGTAATCATTTCTGCAATCCCCGGTCGTACCATCACACCGTCGTGTGCCTTGACTTTTCATCAATCGCCGCACAAGACCCACTCATCCACATCCCGCCATCTGAGACAGCCCGCAGCCTGGCCCCAAGAATGAAACCGACCACTTGATTCCATCGCGACACACCGATGAGCACACATCCGCAAAGTTGTGTATAGTATTCACCTGTTGCGCGAATTCAGCTTGCTGAATACGGCACTATGGTGGCCATAGCTCAGTTGGTAGAGCATCTGATTGTGGTTCAGAAGGTCGCGCGTTCGAGCCGCGTTGGCCACCCCAGTAAAACCCTTCCGTTCGCGGAAGGGTTTTGTTTTGGCTCTGTTAAACCAGCTTTGACATAGGTTCTACGTCCAGTACTGTAGTTACACTGAGGTTACAGTATTGGAGGTGGTGGCGATGAGGCTAGCGGACGAGGTACGCATTCAGCTCAAGGGCATGAATCCGGTCGAGCGTGAGAGCGCGGTGCGCGAATTACGTGAGGTCATCTACGAGGATGCCTACGAGACCATCGCCAGCCGTGACGATGTCTTAGCATGTCCGCGCTGCGGTTCCATCGGCATCGTAAGGAAGGGGCATAATCCGGACGGCTCCCAGCGTTGGCAGTGCAGAGACTGCCGGCGCACGTTCTCCAAGACGCGGGATACCCTGATCGGTCGGTCGAAGCTGCCGGTCGCCAAGTGGATGATGTACGTGGAATGCTTCGTGGATTGTCTCGCATTGCGTACTTGCGCGTCGCGTTGCGAGGTGTCGTTGCGTACCGCGTGGCTCATGCGCCGCCGTCTGTTGAAATGCCTCGAACGGTATCTGCCGAAGTTCGTGGCCGGTGCGGGCGTATCCGTCCAGTTGGACGAGACGTATCTGCGCGAGAGCTTCAAGGGCAACCACACCAAGGGCAAGTTCGTCATGCCGCGTACCGCTCGCCATCGCGGAGCCTCCCTGCACAAGCGCGGGCTTGGCAGGGAGCAGATCTGCATCATGACCGGCGTGAGCGATTCCGATACGGCGTTCGCCATACTGAGCGGGCGCGGCGTCATCTCCAAACAACGCGCAATCGAGGCGTTGGACGGCCGGATACTGCACGGAGCGCACGTCATGGCGGACACCGCGGCGGCCTATCCGGGAGCATTGGAGGCGTTGGGCACCGTGTTCGAGCAAGTGGACGCGAAGTCACATCGCATCAACCGGATCAACACGCTCCACTCGAACCTCGACGGGTTCCTTCACGGATTCAAGGGCGTGTCCACGAAGCATCTGCAATCCTATCTGACGTGGTTCCTGTGGCGACGCTCGTTCCGTGACGACCGAAACGATAGCATCATCAGGCAGGTGGACGCGCAACCATGCCCCGGTGTGACCCGCGACTGGAACGGCATCATGCCGCCGTACATGGAGTATTGGGGCATGGCGGCATAGATTGCAAGTACACTGTACATATCCGATATTGCAGGGAAAGGGGGAACGGCATGGCGAACACGCCCACCACGACCATGCGCCTCGACCCCGAACTCAAGGACCAGGCCATGAAGGTGCTGGAGCCATTGGGGCTGAACATGACCGGAGCCGTCACCATCTTCCTCAAAGCCGTAGTACGCGAAAACGGGATGCCATTCGAACTTAAGGCTCAGCCAAGAGGGGAAGACTAGCCGTATTTTGCCAATCATGTGACGTCTTTTGGTGCTATAATGACGTCTAGACGTCGTCAAGGAGGTAAAAGTGCGGAAGCCTGGACAGGTTCGGGATGCCATTACGAACATATTGGCGCAATCGGAGGCTCCCTTGACGGTCACTGAGATAGAGTGCCGAATCGCGGACTCTTTCAATGAAACATTTGAATCGTCCAGCATCCGTTCGTCACTGCGATTGCAGGCCAAGAAGCCAGACAGCGGTATCGTTCGTGTATCTCGTGGCTTATATGCCATGAGCCGTCAGTCGACGTCTAGGTTCGAATATGGTAAGGCGACTCTCATACAGGGCGATGCATTCGCAGTGATGGCTTCTCTTGAGGAATCTTCCATACATGCCATCGTGACAGACCCCCCTTACGGACTGGTTGAGTACAAAAAGAGCCAAGTTTCAAAACTGCGCAAGGGGCAGGGAGGCGTATGGCGGATTCCGCCATCCTTTGATGGCGCGAAAAGAAGCCCCCTGCCTCGATTTACGACTTTGACGAACGCTGACCGAGAGAAGATAGTCGAGTTCTTCGGAAGGTTCGGAGAACAGGCTTTGCGTGTACTTGTCCCCGGCGCAAACATCGTCGTGGCAACAAATCCGCTTGTGAGCCATCTTGTAGCGGGGGCCTTGGAATCCGCCGGGTTGGAACCGCGAGGACAGCTCGTGCGATTGGTCCAGACCATGAGAGGGGGCGATCGTCCAAAGGGATTTGAGTCTGAATATCCGGATGTAAGCGTGATGCCTCGTTCTCAATTTGAACCTTGGGTGATCATGCGCAAGCCAATGGATGAAACAACCGGTCGCAATCTTGCCGAATATGGTACCGGCGGCTGGCGGCGTATCGATGACGATCACCCATTTGGAGATGTCATCAAGTCGGCTCCGACCCGCAAGGAAGAGCGGGCCATAGCCAACCATCCGTCTTTGAAACCGCAGAAGTTGATGAGACAAATAGTCAGAGCAGCACTGCCACTAGGAATGGGCATGATCCTTGATCCCTTTGCCGGTTCGGGCTCCACATTAGCCGCTGCTGAATCATTGGGGTATTCAAGCCTTGGCATTGAACGAGACTCCGAATACTACAATCTTGCCTGCAATGCGATTCCTAAACTCACAGCATTGGAAGATTGAGACTGCGTCTTGCCCATATCGTTCCGCGTAACTCGTTGGTGAGATAGACCCAGCTACGTCTATAGGAGGATAATCCATCCTTGGAAAGTGTGGCCGTTCGTGTGCCACGCTCTCCACGCTCATTATGCCTATAGTCCTCTTCGGTGACATGTCCGAGGAATATTCCGGTGAAGGTGAGGGGTTGTCTTTCGGCGATTGGCACACCGGGGTCATCTCGTCGTTCGTCAACCTGATATACAAACGTGCAGAGGTCCTGTTCTCTTGCACTATGCATGTCAACGGCTGCTCCGGTGTTTCTGGTGGCTTTCATTTCAACGCCATCTTCGGCTTCCGCCACAAGATTGTTTGGATAAATACCGGTTCGGATAAGATCTGGATGCCCGTTTGGAAGAGTATTGACCACAAGTTCTCGTGAATGTTTCGCCATGGTGCTGTTAAGAAGGTTTGAAAGAACGTTGGACAGTGCCTGAAGCTGAAGCATATCTTCGAATCGCCCCCCACCCACGTTCGACGCTCATCACATTCAGATCACCCATGAACTCATAGATGTCTGTCATCGTATTGGCGAAGTCAGCTTTTCTGAGATTGTATCTGCTTACGCATGGGTTGTCAGCAAGGCGCGGATTGAAGAATGCGTCATTAACTTCCGCAACCTGAACATTGATGTTGGACATGGACACCTCTGGCTTTAGAGTATCGATAACCATTTAATAATAACGGCCAGAGACTGAAGGTCTGGACTTCTTCTCGAATAAGCGCCCCTCGTTCATATGTCAAAGTTGGTTTAACAGAGCCTTTGTTTTTTCTCCCTGAATTCCCCGCTCCTGGGTTATAGGCCAAATAGGCATGCCGGGAACCACCGCGTTGTACACTCAGGGCATATCCAATTCACCGAACATAAGGACAAAAGGTCCGTCATGCTGTCTTTTGAGAACGATTACTCCCGCGCCGCCCATCCCGCGGTGCTTGAAGCCGTGGCTGAAGCCAACAACCATCTGTATTCGGGCTACGGGTCCGACGAACTGAGCGATCAGGCCAAGGCCAAGATCCGCGAGGCCTGCGGCCAGCCGGACGCGGATGTGTGGTTCCTCGTCGGCGGCACGCAGACCAACCAGGTCGTCATCGACACCATCACCCCGGCGTATGCAGGCGTGGTCGCGGTCGCCTCCGGCCATCCGAACGTGCACGAGGCCGGCGCCATCGAGTTCTCCGGGCACAAGGTGCTCACGATTCCCCAGCACAACGGCAAAATGGACCCGACCGAACTGGACGAGTTCTGCAAGACCTTCTATGCGGACGGCAACTACGAGCACATGGTGTTCCCGGGCTCCGTGTACGTCTCGCAAAGCACCGAATATGGCACCATCTACTCCAAGGCCGAGTTGCAGGCCATCGCCGATGTGGCGCACAAGTACGACATGCCGCTGTTCGTGGATGGCGCGCGACTCGGCTACGCGCTGACCGCCACCGGTTCAGACATGACGCTCGCGGATCTGGCGACCATCGCCGACGTGTTCTACATCGGCGGTACCAAGGTGGGTGCCCTGTTCGGCGAGGCCGTGGTGTTTACCAAGCACAACACGCCGAAGCACTTCTTGACCCTCATCAAGCAGCACGGTGCCTTGCTGGCCAAGGGCTTTGTGCTGGGCGCGCAGTTTGACGCTTTGTTCACCGACAACCTGTATTTCAAGATCGCCCGCAACGCCAATGAGGCGGCCGATCGTATTCGCGAGGCCCTGCGCGCCAAGGGCTACACGCTCACTTTCGAAGCGCCCACCAACCAGATTTTCGTGACGATGGATCAGCCGACCATCGACCGTCTGGAGCGCGAGGTCAAGCTCGGCTTTACCGAGAAGGCCGACGACACGCATACCGTGATGCGCATCTGCACCAGCTGGGCCACCACGCATGAAGAGGTCGATCAGCTTATTGAGTTGTTGTAAAACCCTTCGCTAATCTCTCCCTCCGTCATCGCTTCGCGATGCCACCTCCCTCATCAGAGGGAGGTTTTTTCGTAGCTCCCTCTGATGAGGGAGCTGGCCGCCGCAGGCGGACTGAGGGAAAGACCTCTCCGCAAACGAGAAGGCTCCTACTCCCCTATCGCCTTGCGTTCCATATCCACGAACTTGTGGACCGAGGCTTCCACGGAATAATGCGCCTTGGTGTATTCGGCGTATTTTTCGCCCCATTCGGCGCGCTCGGCCTGATGTGCAATCCACCAATCGATGCGTCGGGCCAGCAGGGCCGCGTCCCGCACGGGGAACAACGACTCGTCGATCAGCGCGAACTGGCTGGCCGCCGACAGTTCGGACGCGGCGATCACCGGCACCAATCCGCACGCCATCGCCTCGATCACGCTCACCGATTCGATGTCGGCAATCGAACAATGCACGAACAAATCGCCCGAACGCAACAAATCGGGCATATCGGCGTGCTTGTGGAATCCGATATCGGCCTTGCGCGCCAGCAAACGCCCGGCGCGGAACTTGAGATACTGCTTGAGCGGCCCAGTACCGGCGATCACCAGCTGAATATCGCCGGCGTGCCGGGACATCGACACCGCCTTGATCAGCGTAATCTGATCTTTCTCGCTAGCCAGTCGGCCGGAAGCGATGACGCGGAACGGCACGGGAGCCGAGGCATCCGGATCGGCCGGCTTCTTCGGCGAATACACCGGTGAATAACCATTGGAAATCACGTGCAACTTGGCTTTATACCCGTGCGCGCGCAACAGGCTCGCGGTCATTTCGGTGGGCACATGGATGTGGTCAATGTGCTTGTACAGCCAGTGCTTGAACAGCCAGTACAGGAAGCTGGAAATACCGGGAATGCGACGTAGAGGGCCGGCCGAATACAGCACGTTCTCCGGCTGCAGGTGGAATCCGGCAGTCACGGGAATGCCCATTTGGTGGGCGACTTTAGCGGCACGACGGCCGAATTTGAACGGCATATAGATATGCACCACATCCACGCCTTGGAAGGCGGTGCGGAACAACGTGTCGCTGGGTTCGGCGAATTGCATGAGCTGCTTGGCGGCCACCCACGAGACGAGCGGCACCCTATTCACGCGCGCCGGATATTCGGGCGCCCCTATACCGACAAGCCTCACATGATGGCCTTGCCGCTCCAATTCTGCAGCCCATTGCAAGGCCGAATTGGAGGTACCGTTGCCCTGATTGCCCACCGTATCGACCACAAGAGCGATAGTCAGAGGACGATCAATGCTCTCTTCAATCCCGTTTTCGCGCATTGCCCCATCCTAAACCACCGCGCTGCAATGGCGTCGGCCGCGCTGCATGAACGCGTGTGAAATGGTATGGGCTGCCGCATTTTGCCCAATATTGAATCACGCGCTCCGCAGCGCACGTCGCCGAATCCGAGCCCCGCATAGGCGAAATCATCGCGGCATGGCAGAATGTGGGTATGACTGAGAACGCCGTAAATACTGCCGTGACTTCCACCTCCTCTCCCGCAATTCCCGCCGAGACTTCCGCCGTCTCCCCCGCAACTCGCGCAGCCAACCGCCCGCTGGGCACACCGCTGGGCAAGCACCCCACCCGCGTGCTGTTTTTGGGCGCTGGTGAGCTGGGCAAGGAAGTGGCCATCGAGCTCATGCGACTGGGCGCGTGGGTGTGCGCCGCTGACTCGTATGCCGGCGCTCCGGCCCAGCAGGTGGCGCATGAATATCGCGCGTTGGATATGGCGAATGCCGCCGAATTGCAGGCATTGTTCGATGAAATCAAGCCGGACATCATCGTGCCCGAGGTAGAGGCCATCGCCACCGATGTGCTGGCCGGTACTGCGGCCGCGGGCGCCCAGGTGGTGCCGAGCGCCGAAATCGCCGCGATTTGCATGGACCGCGAGCGCCTGCGCGTACTGGCCCACGAAGAATTGGGCTTGCCGACTACACCGTATCGTTTTGCCGGCTCGCTGGAAGAGCTGCGCGCCGGAGCTTCGGAAGTCGGCTATCCGTGCGTGGTCAAGCCGGTGATGAGCTCGTCTGGTCACGGCCAGTCGGTGGTGCGTTCCGCCGACGCCATCGATGCCGCTTGGACCGAAGCGCAGGAGGGCCGTCGCGCCGCCGATGAGGGCGATGTGTCGCGCGTGATCGTTGAGGCGCTTGCCCCGCTGGAGCGTGAGCTGACGGTACTGACTGTTTCTTCGTCCGCCGGCATTGTGACGTGCACGCCGATCGGCCAACGTCAGGAGTCCGGCGATTACCGCGAGTCCTGGCAGCCGGCTACCGAACCCGATGGTGAGGCCGAGCGGGCGCGCGACATCGCACGTACCGCCGTTGAAGGCTTGGTGGCCAAGGCTCAGGCGGCCGGCGAAACCGGTTGGGGCGTATTCGGCGTGGAACTGTTCGTGCTCACCGACGGCTCGATTCTGTTCAACGAGGTCTCCCCCCGTCCGCACGATACCGGTATGGTGACGATGGCCTCCCAGCGTCTGAGCGAGTTCGCGCTGCACGCCCGCGCGATTCTCGGCCTGCCGATCACCCCCGAGCATGTGGCGCTCACGATTCCGGCCGGCTCGGTGGCGGCAAGCCATGCGATTGTGGTGGCCGGCGACGGTGAGGCCGAGTTCACCGATGTGGCCGCTGCTCTGGCCGAACCCGGCACGGACCTGCGCATTTTTGCCAAGCCCGAAGTGCATGGCCACCGCCGCATGGCCGTGGCACTGGCCGTCGGCGAGTCCGAAGCCGACGCCCGTGCCAAGGCCGGCCTCGTGGCCGATGCGTTGACGATTACCGTGGAGTAGTCCACGGCCTGATCAGCTCAGCATGGCCTCAATATTATTGCCGTCCGGGTCGTGGATGAACGATCATGACGAACCTCCTTGTACCATTTCGTCACTCCCATTATCGTGTGCATATGGCCGAAGAGTCATGTTTCGTCTATTGACGAACATCTGAGTATTCACACGCGCTTCTGCAGATACCTTCATGCCGGAAGGCTACACGACCGGAGACGAGCTGATCGTACTGGCCAATGACGGCCGCCTCCGCCATCCCAACAGCGTATGGCCGTTCGATGCAGCGACGTATGATGCGCCGGCCGCATCGTAGCGTCATGCTGAGTGTTGTTGTAGCCCTCGATTGGTACCCTTTTACCGTTAGTTCACCCAGAAATTCCACTCCTGAAAGGTGAGTCATGGAGAAGCTGGAAAAGCTCTACGAGGGCAAGGCCAAGCAACTGTACGCAACCGACGATCCCGAGGTTCTGTGGGTCGAATACAAGAACACCGCCACCGCTGGCGATGGTGAAAAGAAGGAAGACTTCACCGGCAAGGGCCGTCTGAACAACCTCATCACCACCATCATCTTCGACCTGCTCAAGAAGCGCGGCATCGACAGCCACCTTATCAAGCGAGTGGACGACACCGGCCAGCTGGTGCGCAAGGTGAACATGTTCCCGTTGGAGATCGTGCTGCGCAACGTGGCCGCCGGCCACTTCTGCTCCCGTCTGGGCGTGGAGGAAGGCCTGCCGCTCAAGGAGCCGGTACTTGAGTACTTCCTGAAGAACGATGATCTGCACGATCCGTTCGTCAACGACGATGACCTGGTGGCCCTCGGCGTATGCACTCGCGAGGATCTCGCCGAGATCGCCCCGCTGGCCCGCAAGATTAACGAGGCCCTGATCGAGATCTTCGCCAAGATCGACGTCAAGCTGGTCGACTTCAAGATCGAAATGGGCCGCGCCACCGACGGCACGCTGCTGTTGGCCGACGAGATCACCCCGGATTCCTGCCGTCTGTGGGACCAGAAGGACCACTCCGGCAAGGTCGAGCACCTTGACAAGGACCTGTTCCGCCGTGGTCTCGGCAGCATCATCCCGGCCTACGAAGAGATCGAGGAGCGCCTCGCCGAACTCGCCAAGTCCGAAGGCATCGAAGTCGCCGAGTAATGCATTATCTGGCTCCCCTCTCGAGGGGAGCCAATTGTCTTTAATTTCAAGAAAGGATTTCCATGGTTTTTCGCGTGTACGTGGAAAAGAAGCCCGGCTTTGATGTCGAAGCCCAGCAGCTTGCGGGCGAACTGCGCACGATCCTCGGACTGACCGGCCTCAAGGCCCTGCGCATCGTGAACCGCTATGACGTCGAAGGCATCTCCCAGGAGCTGTTCGACCAGACCGTGCCCACCGTGTTCAGCGAGCCTCAGGTGGACAATGTGGCCTACGACCTGCCCGACTTCGCCGGCGCCAAGGTCTTCGCCACCGAGTTCCTGCCCGGCCAGTTCGACCAGCGCGCCGACTCCGCCGCCGAATGCATCCAGCTCATCTCCCAGGGCGAGCGCCCGACCGTCCGCTCCGCCAAGCTGTACGCGCTGGAAGGCGACCTGACCGACGCCGACGTGGACACCATCAAGCATTACGTGATCAACCCGGTCGAGGCCCGCGAGGCCAGCCTGGAGACCAAGGAAACCCTGAAGACCCAGGTGCCGGTGCCCGGCAAGGTCGAGACCATCGCCGGTTTCAACGAGATGGACGCCGAAGCCGGCCAGAAGTTCATCGACGAGCGCGGTCTGGCCATGGATCTGGCCGACCTCGAATTCTGCCAGAAGTACTTCAGCGAGGAGAGCCGCGAGCCCACCATCACCGAAATCAAGGTGATCGACACCTACTGGTCCGACCACTGCCGTCACACCACGTTCGGCACCGAGCTGGACGAAGTGACCATCGATGACGCCACCGTCAAGGCCGCCTTCGAGCGTTACCTGGCGATGCGCCACGAGCTCGGCCGTGACGCCAAGCCCGTCTGCCTCATGGACATGGGCACCATCGGCGCCAAGTGGCTCAAGAAGAACGGTGTCCTGACCGGCCTTGACGAGTCCGAGGAAATCAACGCCTGCACCGTCAAGGTCAAGGTTGACGTGAACGGCCACGACGAGGACTGGCTGTTCCTGTTCAAGAACGAGACCCACAACCACCCCACCGAAATCGAACCGTTCGGTGGCGCGGCCACCTGCATCGGCGGCTGCATCCGCGATCCTCTGTCCGGCCGCTCCTACGTGTATCAGGCGATGCGCGTCACCGGCGCCGCGGACCCGACCGTGCCGGTCTCCGAGACGCTGGAAGGCAAGCTCCCCCAGCGCAAGCTCGTGACCACCGCCGCCGCCGGCTACAGCTCCTACGGCAACCAGATCGGTCTGGCCACCGGTCAGGTCGACGAGATCTACCACCCCGGCTACGTGGCCAAGCGCATGGAGGTGGGTGCGGTCGTGGCCGCCACCCCGGCCGACCATGTGCGCCGCGAAACCCCGGCCCCTGGCGACAAGATCATCCTGCTGGGCGGCCGCACCGGCCGTGACGGCATCGGCGGTGCCACCGGTTCGTCCAAGGCGCATAACGTGGAATCGCTCGAGCTCGACGGCGCCGAAGTGCAGAAGGGTAACGCTCCGGTGGAGCGCAAGCTGCAGCGTCTGTTCCGCCGCGGCGATGCCTGCCGTCTGATCAAGCGCTGCAACGACTTCGGCGCGGGTGGCGTGTCCGTGGCGGTCGGCGAGTTGGCCGACGGCCTGTTCGTGGACCTCAACACCGTGCCCAAGAAATACGAGGGCCTGGACGGCACCGAGCTGGCCATCTCCGAATCCCAGGAGCGCATGGCCGTGGACGTGGCCGCCGAGGACGTGGACGAGTTCCTGGCCTACGCCCGCGAAGAGAACCTCGAAGCCACGGTGATTGCCACCGTGACCGAGGACCCGCGCATGGTGATGACCTGGAACGGCGACAAGATCGTGAATCTGTCCCGTGAGTTCCTGGCCTCCAACGGCGCTTCCAAGCACCAGACCGTGCATGTCGAGGAACAGCAGTCCTACGAGACCCCGTGGGGCGAGGGCACGCTGGCCGAACGCATGAACAAGCTGGTCACCGACATCAACGTGGCCTCCAACAAGGGCCTTTCGGAGCGCTTCGACTCCACCATCGGCGCGGGCACCGTGCTCATGCCGTTCGGCGGCAAGCGTCAGCTCACCCCGAACATGGCCATGGTCGCCAAGCTGCCGGTGTTCGGCGAGACCACCACCGCTTCGGCGATGGCGTGGGGCTTCAACCCGTACATCATGTCCAAGAACCAGTTCACCGGCGCCTACCTGTCCGTGGTCGAGTCGCTGGCCAAGCTGGTCGCGGCCGGCTTCGAGCATGAGAAGGCCTACCTGAGCTTCCAGGAGTACTTCGAGAAGCTGCGCGACGAGCCGGAACGCTGGGGCAAGCCGGCGGCCGCCGTACTCGGCGCGCTGATGGCCCAGGTGGACCTGGGCGCCGGCGCCATCGGCGGCAAGGACTCCATGTCCGGTTCGTTCGAGGATCTCGACGTGCCGCCGACGCTGATCTCCTTCGCCGTGGCCGTGGGCAACATGAAGCGCGCCACCTCCCCTGAATTCAAGGACGCCGATCACCGTATCGTACGCATCGCGCCGCGCTACCTGGCCGACGGTCTGACCCCGGACAAGGATGCGCTGCTTGAGGTGTTCTCCGTGATCGAGGAGCTCACCGACTTCCACGATGCCCTGGCCGTCTCTACGCCGGGCTATGGCGCCACCGCCGAAGCCCTGTTCAAGATGACGCTCGGCAACCGCATCGGCGTGACCCTGAACAACAGCATCGCCGTGGACGACCTGTTCACCCCGGCATACGGTTCGTTCATCGTCGAGCTGGCGGACGATGCCAAGCTTCCGGCCGTCTCCAATTTGGTCGAGATCGGCGAAATCGGCACCACCACCTCCGAGTACGTGTTCAAGGCCGCCGGCGAGACGCTGGACCTGGACGCTGTGCAGGAAGCTTGGGAGTCCGGCATCGAATCCGTGTTCCCGTACCGTTCCAAGGGCGAGGACAAGGGCGCGACCGTCGAGACCATCGACTTCCACGCGCCGAAGAAGACCGTGTACGTCGGCTCTTCCGTGGCCAAGCCGCATGTGGTGATCCCGGTGTTCCCGGGCAACAACTGCGAGTACGATTCCGCCGCCGCCTTCGAGCGTGCCGGCGCCGATGTGACCACACTGATCGTCAACAACCTGACGCCGGCCGCCGTCGCCGAATCCACGCAGGCGTTGGTCGACGAGATCAACAAGAGCCAGATCGTGATGATCCCAGGCGGCTTCTCCGGCGGCGACGAGCCGGACGGTTCCGCCAAGTTCATCACCGCGTTCTTCCGTGCGCCGGCCGTCACCGAGGCCGTGCGTGACCTGCTGAAGAACCGCGATGGTCTGATGCTCGGCATCTGCAACGGCTTCCAGGCGCTCGTCAAGCTGGGTCTGGTGCCGTACGGCGACATCGTGCCGATGACCGACGCCTGCCCGACGCTGACCTTCAACACCATCGGCCGCCACCAGAGCCGACTGGTCCGCACGCGCGTGGCCTCCGACCTCTCCCCGTGGCTGTCCAAGACTTCGGTCGGCGACATTCACACCGTGGCCATCTCCCACGGCGAGGGCCGCTTCGTGGCCTCCGACGAGGTGCTCGCCCAGCTCAGGGCCAACGGCCAGATCGCCACGCAGTACGTGGACGAGACCGGCACCCCCGGCATGGACCTGGATGTGAACCCGAACGGCTCGCTGCTCGCCATCGAGGGCATCACCAGCCCGGACGGCCGCGTGTTTGGCAAGATGGGTCACTCGGAGCGTTCCGGCAACGGCCTGTACGTCAACGTGCCCGGCAACAAGTACCAGCCGATCTTCGAGGCCGGCGTGGAATACTTCACCGCCTGATAATCGGCGCGTATCGCGTCTGATACGGCACACAGGGAAGGAACTCTCGGGTTCCTTCCCTTTTTTGTTCATGCCGGTCATGGGCTAAGGTTGGGGTGTTCGCACTACCGAATCCGCCGCTGAAAGGACCTGTCGTCATGCCGATCAACGAGGCATTGTTCGCCGCGATGAAGGCCGCCAGCTACATCAAGCCCAACGCGGGCAAGTCGTACAAATTGCAGCGCGTGGCGGAAGAGCTTATCGCCAAGCAGGCACCCGACAATCCGAAATGCCGTGTCGAGGACGCCTTCGCGCCTATGGCGGATGGATATGCCGTACCATTGCGAGTGTTCACGCCGCTGGTCGCCTATGGAGCGCCCCTGCCCGAAGCCCTGGAGGAATCTTCCGCCAATGGCACGCCCGTGGCCTCGGCAATATCCGCGATTCTGCCCGCCGTATTACCCAAAGTCCTACCCAAAATACTCATCAAGGAAAGCACGTCGAGCGGCAACGCCGACGGTATTTCCGGCAATGCCAACACGGAACTTCCCTCAGTCACGCCGCGTGGCACGATCCTGTTTTTCCACGGTGGCGGTTGGACCACAGGCGGCATCAACCTGTACACGCAGGCTTGCGCGCATATGGCCGTACGTCTGCAACGCCGTGTGATCTCAGTCGAGTACCGGCTGGCTCCTGAATACCGCTTCCCTACTGCTGTTGAGGATTGCTATGAGGTAGCCCGGCAGCTGTTTGCTGGGGAATTGCCGATTTCTGGGGTGGGTGGTTCTGTTGATGTTGATCACCCCCAGTCGGCTGCGCCGACAGCCCCCGCCGGCGGGGGCGATATATCTGCGACAATCCCAGCACCGGATCCCGACAGCATCGTGCTGTTTGGCGACAGCGCGGGCGGCAATCTTGCGGCCGCCGTCTCGCTCATGGCCCGCGAACGCGGCGAGTTCATGCCGCGCACGCAGATGCTGCTTTACCCGGTAGTCGGCAACGATTACAATCCCGAGACCAGCCCGTTCGAATCGGTGCGGACCAACGGCACCGACTACATCCTCACCGCACAGGACATGGCCGACTACATCGACATGTACCGTTCGTCCGTGGCCGATCTGACCAATCCGTATTTCGCGCCGCTCACCGCGCACGACCTGAGCAATCAGCCGCGCACGCTGGTGTTGTCCGCCGAATACTGCCCGCTCAGAGACGAGGACGAAGCGTACGCCCGTCGCCTGCAATTGGTGAACGACAACGTCTCCTGTTACCGAATTCACGATGGCATCCACGGCTACCTGCTCAATACGTCGGCCGTGGGACTGGTGGCCACCACCTACCGAATCATCGAGCATTTCCTCGACGGCACACCGCTGGAACCAGCTCCCGGCACCGGCACCACCGCCAACGCACCGGAGGGAGGCGACGCGTGGCAAGACGTACTTGGTACCGACTAGACAACATCGGCAAGTTCTACTCCTCCCAGGCTGGCCGCTCCTCGCAGACCGTGTTCCGCTATTCGGCCGAGCTGGCGGACGGCATCGATCCGGACATCCTGCAGCACGCGCTCGACCATGCCATCGCCCAGTTCCCGAGCTTCAACGTGCACCTGCTCAACGGCATGTTCTGGCATTACCTCGAACAGTCAGACGGCCGGCCGCTGGTGGAGCCGGAACATCTGCCGATATGCTCGCGACTGCATTACGGGCCCAAAAGCATGCTGTTCCGCGTAAGCTATTTCCGCAATCGTGTCAATCTCGAGGTCTCGCACATCATTTCGGACGGTCGCGGCGCCATCAACCTGTTCAAGTCGCTGCTGCACGCCTACATCGCCGAGCGATACGACGTGCCGGGCGTGCCTTCGGATTACGACGGTTCGGATAGCGACAAAGCCGAAAACAGCTTCGACAAATACTACGAGAAAGACAAGGCCGGCGCTGCGCCAGGCACGAAGATCTACCGGCTGGCCGGCCCCATCGACCGGGCCGCGCCTACGTTCATGGAATACCACGTCAGCGCCAGCAAGGTGCTTGGTGCAGCGCATCAGTGCGGAGTGAGTCTCACCTCCTACCTCATCGCCGCGATACTGTGCGCGATTCGCGACGTCATGCCCTCGCGCGCCCGCAATCGCGCGATTCGCGTGGATATTCCGGTCGACTTGCGCGCCTTCTTCAGGTCGGAGACCGTGCGCAACTTCTACGGCATGACTTACGTGGCGTACACGCCGGCCGAAATCGAAGCCGATGAGGACTCCGCGAAAACTTCCGCAACAAGCCCAGACGCAGCCGGCGACGGCCAGCAGTCCGCCGCCCGCACCGCGCACGGCAACGGTATGGGTGGATTGCTGACCGATGAGCCGTTGGCCGACATCGCCCGCCATGTGCAGGAGCAGCTCGGCCATGCCACCAGTCGCGAGCGCGTCGAATCGCATATGAACCGCATGATTGCGCTGGAAAAGAATCCGGTGCTGCGTCTTGCGCCCTCCCCTGCCAAGGACTGGGTGCTGGAGCTGGCCCGGTTCATCGCCGACCGCGAGACCACGACCACCGTCTCGAACCTTGGCCGAGTCACCTTGGACGAACGACTCGCGCGCCATGTACGTTCGGTGAGCTTCCTCACCACACCGGCCAGCCTGAATTTCACGGTCTGCTCGTTCGGCGACGACCTGAGCATCGGCATCTCCACCATCTACCATGATCTGAACGTCATCAAGAACCTGTGTCGGATTCTCGCCGCGCAGGGCATCAGCGGCCGTATGAACATCGCTGGCGTGCATGTGGAGAAAGGAGCGTCGGCATGAAGCATTGCGATGCCTGCACCGTCGATTTCACCGGCGATATGGCCCGTTGCCCGCTCTGCCAGAACGAATTGCGCGGCGAGGCCTCCCCCGCCGCATTCCCCGCGCAGCAGATCTATCTGCGTCCGAGGCGTTTGGCGGTGGAAATCATCACGTTTGTAACCGGCGCGATTTTGCTGCTGCATGGCTTCTTCAGCTATCTGTTTTCGTGGCCGATACCGATTGCCAGTGCATCGGCGGCCGCGCTGATCATCAGCGTGCTGTTCATCAATAGTGCGATTCTGCACGTGCCGCGGCCGCTTCGCCTCATGTTTCGATATTTCTATATCATGCTGGCGATTGCGCTGGTCTGGTTTGTGGCGACGATGAATCATGTCGTCACCATGTTCGTCATACCGATCACGTGTCTGGTTTCGCTGGTCTTTGACGTGGTGCTGCTTATCGTGCTGCGGGCCAAGGCCATTGACGAGTACGCCAAGTATCTGGCGTTCGACATCGTCGCTGGTCTGATGCCTCTGACGTTCATTCCGCTCGGCTGGGCTCCGTGGGATGTACTGGTGATGGTCAGCGGGCTGGTCTCCCTGCTGGTGCTGCTCGGCCTGCTCGTCTTCGCCCGCCGTCAGCTCTTCTCGGAATTCGGCAAACAGTTCTCGGCCTGATTGCCTCGTGCGCTCAATCGCCCGACTTAGGATGGAAACCATGAGCGAACATGTGGAGCATGGGTTTGGGCCGGTGTGGGATGGCGAGTCCCGGGTTTTGATTTTGGGATCGATGCCGAGTCCGAAATCCCGAGCGGCGGCGTACAGCCGAGGCGAGCATCCGCGAGAGCGGCAGCAGGTAGAGGAAGGTCGCGGCGGCCAGGCTGAGTGTGGGCGCGTTGATGGTGGCAAGCGGCACGGCACCGGCGATCGACCAAGGAATCAGCGGAGCGATCACCACGGCACTGTCTTCCAAATCGATAGCTTGTGCGGAGCGTTCGGATTCGTCGTCGCCGTACAGCCCACCGCACAACTGGTGAGTGAGCATGATGGTGAGGGTTTGGTTGCAGGCGAGCGCCGCCGCGCAAGTCGCGGTAATCATGGTGGCACCACATGCGCCGATGCGATGACCGAGCATCTCGATGACCTGCTGCAGCCGAGCAAGCATCCGCGTCTCGGCAAAAATGCCGGCGTAGGCGGAGGAGATACAGACAGTGGCCATCACAGTGAGCATGGAGAGGATGCCACCGCCGTCCAGGAGTGCGGCCACCTGCGGATTTTGCGCATGGTAACCGAAAATAAGCAGCCGCAACAGTTCTGCCCATTCCATGTGCTGCACGCCCACGCATACCGCGACCGAGGCGGCAATGCTGGCGAGCATAAGCAGCCGAACATCCACACGCAGCAACGCCAACACGATGACCAGTAATGCTGGAACTAGGGTAAGCCAATGCAAATCGAAGGCCGATGAGAACAATCCGCCGATATCGGTTATGCTGCTTGCGTTGGTTGAAACAGCCGCTCTAGCCGAGCCAGCCGAGCCAGCCGTAGCAGCCGCACTAGCCGCACCAAATCCGGAACCACCGCTCGCGCACAGCCACTCCACCACCGCAGCCGCAACGTATACCACACAACTCAGCACAAACGGCACCGCACCCGTGCGCAGCATGCGGGCAATAGTATTGAACAGGTTCGTATGCGTAAGCTGTTTGACCAGCAAGGCACTGGTGGAAACCGGCGAACAACGATCGCCCACATAGACGCCCGCAAGAATCGCGCCACCGAGCATCACCGGGTTCGCCTGCATCGACAATCCCAACGACATGCAGATGGTGCCCATAGTCGCCGCACTGGCGAACGACGACCCGACCAGCACCGACATCGCCGAGCACAGTAGAAACGACAGCGGAATCACCGTGGCGGCGTGAATCACCGCGGTCGAATGGGCCACGATGAAGGCGATGGTCCCGCTGGCCCGCCACAGCGAGGTCAGTACGCCGATGAGCACGAAGGCCACCACCACGGTCCCCGCGGACCGTACGCTGCCGGCCGCACGGCTCGCCATCGCGCGCAACGAGCACCGGCGAACCAGCCCATACCCCATGAACAGCAGCACACCAACGAACAGCGCGGGAATAATCGACCAGCCGAGGGCGACGCTGGCAAACAGCACCGCACAGAACAGCAACATCGTGCCCGCTTCCAGCATGCGATCCTCTCCTCTTCCGGCTACAGCCTCATCTCAGATTCCATCTCATGACCCGCAGTCGCAAACATCAACGCTATTCGCACGAGCCATGACCTAAGATAACAGGAGAAATACAGACTAAACTGATATCTATTACAGGTTTAATACTGTGGCATTGATTCGCGCCACGACACGTCATACACACACCACGCAAACGCCATACACACGGGAGTATCGCCATGAACTTTCTCAGCATCGAATACTTCGCCGCCGTGGCCTCGGAACATAGCTTCAGCAAGGCGGCGAAACGGTTGGGGATCACGCAGCAGACGCTGAGTGCGAACATCGCCGCCCTAGAGCGGGAGCTCGGATGCACGCTTTTCGTACGCCATGTGCCGCTCGAATTGACCTATGCCGGCACGGTGTTCGCGCGATATGCGCAGCGATTCCGCCGCGATCGCGATGCACTTGGCCAAGAAATGCGCGACATCGCCGGCGATCAGGCCGGCGTGCTGCGCGTGGGTGTTGCCTACACGCGTAGCCGGGCGATCATGCCGCCGATTGTGAAGGCGATGCAACGTGACTGCCCGAATATCATCGTTGAACTCATTGAGGGCCGCAACGATCAGATTCAACAATGGCTGGCGAACGGCGATCTTGATCTGGCGGTGGCGGACTTCGCCGGGAAACCGGCCGGCATCGAACTTATGGATTTCTATAACGAGCGCATGGTGCTGGTCCTCGCACAATCACTGTGGATGGATTTGGCCGCTACCGGTGGCGCGGCGAATGGCCAAGTCGATGCCGTCAGAACCGCGCCGGACGAGCGCGCCATTGCCGCAGGTGACCTTTCCTCACTGGAGCATTGCCCGTTTCTCCTAGGCAGCCCACAAGATATTGACGGACGCATTGCCGATCTGCTGTTCCGCCGTGCCGGTTTTGAGCCGAAAGTCACAGCCCGTTCGGATAACGTACTGACTCTGCTGGAACTGTGCCATTACGGCATGGGTGCCTGCCTATGCCCGGAGCGGTTCCTGCCAGCGCTGCTTGACGGCGAACGGTTGCGTACTTTGCGCGTGCTGGATTGCGGCCCGGATACCGCATATGCCATTCAGTTCGGCGTTCCGGCCACATCGTATCGGTGGAGCGTCATTGATGATTTCATTCGTTGCGCCCGCGAAGTCACCACCGGCGTGTCGCAATAGCCGCCAACTTGCGTTCAAGTGGGGTTGAACTGTTTCAATAAGAATTGTTAGCGTTCACGGCCGGCCATGAAGAGACGACGGTGACGATTGATTATCAAGGAGCACACATGAAGTATCGCAGCGTTGGCAAGTCGGGACTGAAGATCAGCGAGGTCGCACTGGGCAGCTGGGTCACGGATCTCAAGGGCACGGCGGCTGAGGACGTGGCCAAGGAGACCGTGAAGCTCGCCTACGATTCCGGCGTCAACTTCTTCGACTGCGCGGACGCCTATTCTGGCGGCGCGGCCGAACGCTTCCTCGGCAAGACGCTGAAGCAGTACCCGCGTAAGGAACTCGTCATCTCCAGCAAGGTCTACTTCCCCACCGGCGAAAGGCGTGAACGACCGCGGCCTGTCCCGCAAGCACATTTTCGAGAGCATCGACCAGACGCTGAAGAACATGCAGACCGATTATCTGGACATGTACTTCTGCCACCGTTTTGACGAGACCACCGACCTTACCGAGACCTTGCGCGCGATGAGCGACCTGGTCGCCCAGGGCAAGGTGCTGTACTATGGCGTTTCCGAGGAGTGGGGTTCGGCTCGCCTTGAAGAGGCCCAGCGCATCATCGACCGCTACAACCTGTACCCGATCACCGTGGTCCAGCCGCAGTACAACCTGAACGACCGTTACATCGAGCATGAGATCATGGGCACCTGCCGCAAGCTCGGCATCGGTATCACCACGTTCTCCCCGCTCGCGCAGGGTCTGCTGACCGGCAAGTACCGCAAGGGTCAGCCGCTGCCGGCCGGTTCTCGCGCCACGTGGCAGTCCGACCACCAGATCAACGATCTGCTGACCGATGAGAACCTCGACAAGGTCGAGCAGCTGCGCAAGGTGGCCGACGAGCTCGGCACGAACCTGCCGGTGCTTTCCATGGCATGGATCCTGCAGCACCCGGAGATCAGCTGTGTGATCGCCGGCGCCTCCAAGCCCAGCCAACTGGAGAACAACATGAAGGCCGCGGGCTTTGTGATTCCGGCTGACGCGATGGCCGAAATCGACAAGATCACCGGCTTCCACCGCTTCGAACGTCACGTAGGCTGACGAATCTGAGACTTCCTCCAACGAGAGCGATTGTCAAGCGCCGAAATCGGTATCGCCTTGGGCTTCGGCCTGAGCGATGGCGGTTTCGGCGTTTTTTGCTGTTTGCTCGATGACTTGGTTGTAGCCGGTCAGGGCCGCGAACGGCATGAACTGCGCGGCCCGCTGGTGGCGGGACATGTGCGGATGCTTGCGCGACTGATGGTGTGGCAGGTTGATGATGTCGTCGTACGCACGGGTCTCTTGCAGGGTCATGCGCGATGGCCTCCGATCTGACGGTTGCGGTCCTGACCGGTGGCGCCGTCTTCCATGTCCATGGCTTTGATGACGGCGTTGCGGCCGAATTTACGTTTCACATCCAGCAGCGCACGCTGGATATCATGCTCTCCATCTTTTTCGCTGGTGGAATCGGATCCATACGATTGGGCCCCGTCATCACCGAACAAGTCGAGCTGTTCATAGCGTTTGCCGGCGGCCAGCTCCTCCGGAGTGGCCACATCATCGGCGATGACGGTCAACCGCCTCACAAGCAAGCGTGAATCCACAATGCGCTCGTACAACATCGTCATAGCCTCACGAATACGTGCCGACGACGAGGTGAAATCACCCAAACCAATCGACCCGACCGCGCTCTTGGGCACCTTGCGCCCAAATCGGTCGATGGTCACCGGCCCTTGATAGCTTTTCGCCGCCCGCTCAGCGGCACGTTTCATCGCATAATCAGCGCACGAATCGAGCTTTGACGAATCAAGACTGCCGATGTCATAGCCGACGGCGAGCGTCAGTCGGTTCGTCAGCACGCTTTTATCGACCAGATCGAGGGCCAGCGCATCAGCCATCTCCTTGGTGATCAGCCGGGCCGTGGCATAGTCGGCGGGGCCGGTGAGCACCTGCCCACTGCTAATGCTGTGCGCACCTGGCTCATAGGATCGGATATCCGCGATTTCGCACGGCTCCCAGCCCCACGCATGGTCGATGAGCAGTTCGGCATTGACACCGAACATGCGATACAGCAGGTCTTCGTTGTAGTAATCCGAAGCACGACCCACCGAGCATCGGGCGATATCGCCCATGGTCATCAGTCCGGCATGCTCGAGCTTCTTGGCATAGCCGCGCCCAACCCGCCAAAAATCGGTGAGCGGACGATGATCCCAAAGCAGCCGACGATATGACATTTCATTCAGTTCGGCCACGCGCACGCCGTCCTTGTCGGCGGGCATGTGCTTGGCGACGATATCCATGGCGACTTTGGCCAGATACATGTTGGAGCCGATGCCGGCAGTGGCGGTGATGCCGGTTTTGGTGAGGATTTCGCGCACGATGGTTCGCGCCATCGCATGCGGCCCCATACCCAGCGAGCGCAGATATGGCGTGGCGTCGATGAACACCTCGTCAATCGAGTAGACATGGATGTGCTCGGGTGCGGCGTATTTGAGGTAGATGCCATATATTTGCCCGCTGATTTCCAGATAGTGCGCCATGCGCGGCTTGGCGATGACCATCGAGGCTTTGAGCCCCGGCGAGCGTTCCAGGTCGCACGCATCGCAGGACTCCCCGATTAATCGGCCGCCGGGAGCATGGACCGCGCGCTCGATGTTGACTCCATTCAGGCGCTGTTTTACCTCGAATAGCCGCGCACGGCCAGGAATGCCATAGTTCTTCAGCGAGGGTGAGACCGCCAAACATATTGTCTTATCGGTGCGGGTTTCATCGGCCACCACCAGATGCGTGGTCAACGGGTCGAGCCCACGAGCCACGCACTCCACCGAGGCATAGAAGGACTTGAGATCAATGGCAATATAGGTATGCTCGCGTTGCGTCGATACCGTTCCGCTGCCCATCGCCATCACCTCCTTACCACCGCTGGCCCGACCAGCATATCAACACAGTCGAACATTTGTTCGATGCAACATGCCTGTTCGAAGCTGCCGAAGTCGACGCACGCAACGCGCCCAAGCACGCTCTTCACCCACGCCACACGCGCAGCGGCGGAGCAGCGGCATGCATGCGTACCATGGGGAATATGAAGAAAAGCATTACAGCAGACAGCGATTTTGCAGCGTGGGCGGCAGCCCGATCCCAGAAGACGAATCGATCACTGGCAGGAGCCCGACTCGCGATTCCGGAGCCACAGAAGCATGCCGAAATCAAGTCTCAGGCCCAGCAATGGGGCATGACCGTCGAAGATGCCACGATGACCGACGAGCACAACGAGGAATTCCTATGCGACGGCACACAAAGCATCGATTCCATCACCGATATGCGCAAGGCAAGCGGACTGGAGGCAATGGAGTACGCGGAACAGCACATGCCGGTATTACGCGACACCATGGATAGCCTCACCACTCGCGTCGATTTCTCAGGCATTCGTATTGCCGTCTGTCTGATACTGGAGCCAAAGACCGCGATTCTGCTGCGCAAGCTTAAGGCCGCCGGCGCAATCGTCGGCGTATATTGCGGCCCGGATTCCACGGATCCCCGAGTGGCGGAACAGCTGCGCCGGGAAGGAATCACGGTCGAATCCAGCCGAGACTGGACCGCGGAACAGGCGCACGAGGCGGCCCTGCACCTGCTGGACGAAATACAGCCGGACATCATCATCGACGATGGTGCCAGCTTCGCCCGTCTCGCTTCGCTCGAACGCCCCGAACTCACGGCGAACCTCATTGGAGTGGCCGAGGAAACGACCAGCGGCGTACGCGCGTTCCAGCAGATGCAGGAAGCGGGAGCCCTCACCTACCCGGTCGTAGCCGTTAACGACAGTGTGCTGAAAACCGGATTCGACAACGCCCACGGCACTGGGGAGACATGCGTGACCACCATGCAGCGCATTCTCGGCGAGCATGCATTCGACGGTAAGAACGTCACCGTCATCGGCTACGGCCCGGTCGGCCAAGGCTTCGCACGGCGCATTCGCGCGCTTGGCGCCGAAGTCACCATCTGCGATATCGATCCAGTGGCTTCACTCAAAGCGGTGTTCGACGGCTTCGCCGCACAAGACATTGACGAGGCACTCCCCTGCGCGGATATGGTGGTGTCCGCCACTGGCGTGAGACATACGGTCACACCTGAGCACATGCGCGCAATGCACGAGGGCGCGGCGCTCGCAGTGATCGGCGGCATCGCCAACGAAATCGCCTTGGACGAGGTAAGCGACTTCACCCCACAGGTCAACAGGGACACCGTGCAACTCAATGTTCCCGACGGACCAACGCTCACGCTAATCGCCGACGGCGATGGCGTGAACTACACGGTGGGAGGCGGCAATCCAATCGAGATCATGGATCTGAGCTTCGCCGTACAGGCCAGCGCCGTCGCATATCTTCTGGAACATCGAGGCACACTGGATCACACGCTTATCAGACTTGACGCAGCGACCGACCAGCGCATCGCCGCCAGCGCGCTCAAGGCGCGCGGATACCGAGCCAGCCATGCCGTGGAGGACAACGGCTACAATTGGCGACTGACCAGATTCGCGGAAAACGACCGAGAGAACGCCGACCGATAGCCATAGACACGGCACCGAACACAACGCAGCGAGGAGAATATGACCGACAACACCTGGCCGACCGTCGATACCGAGCTTATCGATGATGTGACACTGTATTCCGCCAAACTCATCATCCCCGTGACGGGCCCCGTCATCATCGATGGCGCAGTTGCCATACATGGCGACCGCGTGGTTCATGTAGGTAAACGCCGCTGGGTGCTGAAGGCGCTGAAGCAGGAAATGACGGCTCACGGCACCATCCATGAACGGCATTGGGATGGGGTGCTCACCCCCGGATTGATCAACGCGCACACTCATCTGCAGTACAGCGGCATGGTGCAGGTCGGGCAAGGCACCTACGATCGGTTCCGCGCCTGGGAACTGGCATTCAACGAGGTGTACGCCGAGGCGCAGAAGACCCAGCCATGGAAGCAGTGGGCCGAGGACGGCGCTCGCCAGATGGTCGAATCGGGAACGACGGCCGCCGCAGACATCGTCACCGATTTGGACGCCGCCGGCGCGCTGGCTTCGCAGGGCATGCACGGCATCGCTTATTGGGAGGTAATGGGCTGGCACAACGCCGAATGGATGGAAAAGGGCCGCACTGAGCTCATCCGGCAGTTGCGCCGGATGAACGAGGAGCAGCTGCCAAACCTCGGCATCAGCCCGCATGCTCCGTATACGCTGGAGTCCGAACCGTTCGTTGATCTTCCAGACATTGCTCGTCAGCTGAACATGCGACTGCATATCCATCTGGCGGAGACCCCGCTCGAGGCCGGCACTTATCCGCCGGTGCTCACCACTTATTCGGCGGCCGACTGGAGTGACCACGATTGGGAAAGCTACCGGCAGCTCAAGGAAGTGGGCAAAGGCGCCTCCGCCATCCAGTTCGTCGATCAGCTTGGCTCGCTTGGACCGGATGTGCACATTGCACACGGCGTGTGGGCCAATGGCGAGGATCGGCGTATTCTACGTCAGCGCGGCGTGGGCGTGGCCTTGTGCCCCCGATCGAATCGCATTACCAACACCGGCAAAGATGCACCGGTGCGCGAATACCTCGAGGAAGGCAATCTGGTAAGCGTGGGCACCGATTCGCTCTCCAGCACGCCGACCCTCGATCTGCTTGATGATGTGTCGATGCTTTACGACCTGGCCCGCGAACAAGGCTATGCCAGCGACGATCTGACACATCGCCTGATTCGTATGATGACGCTGGGCGGCGCCGCCTCCATGGGCATGCACGTGGGCCGCAACCGCATTGGACAAATCAACGCGGGCGCATTGGCTGATTTCGCGTTCTTCGACATCCCCGTCGACACATCATCTCCGGCCGGCATCGAAGAAACGCTGGAAACACTGGTGAGGCACGGCGCAGGCACGAACCGAGCCACGGTGATATCCGGGCGCGAAGCCTACAACAACGCCTGGTGACACCGCTGACCTGACCTGATATCAAGAAGCCAAAAACCAGCAAACCCGCCAAGAACAGGAGATCTCATTATGAGCGTCGCTTTGCAAGACATGAGTCCATACGCCCGGTCCATAGTGGAACGCCTTGGACTGGAAACCCACCCCGAAGGCGGCTGGTACACGCGTGACTGGCAATCCCCGCACACGGATGAGGCCTCAAGCCGACCGCTATCGTCACTGATTTACTTCCTGCTGCCCGAGGGAGATGCCAGCGCCTGGCATAAGGTCGATGCGGATGAGGTCTGGCTGTGGCATGGCCCGGCATCGGTCAAACTGGAGCTCGGCGGCAGCGACGAGACTCCGGAATCCGACGAATCCAAGCGAACCGTAATCACCTTGGGTTCCGGCATCACCACCGATCAGGCCGACGTAACCGTATCGGGACATGCGGTCGTACCGGCTGGCGTCTGGCAGCGCACAGTGCCAGGCCAGGGCGATGCGCTGGTCTCCTGTGTGGTCAGTCCGGGATTCGTATTCGACGGCTTCACACTCGAACAGTGAACGCCATTTCGCTCTGCGCCAATATGAGATATCCGTCCGCTTACGCGCCAGATTGCGCGGCTCTAGTCGGCCATAAGCAATGGCGATAGCCAGCATCCGAAAATATCGATGTTTTGTAACCCAATAGCCATACAATTGGCGCGAATGCATCAAGCACGGTTTGAACCGTGTGCATGACGAACACTTGAGGAGAGGAAACCCATGTTCAATAAGCGACACATCGTCCGTACCATTGCGGCCACCGTCAGCATCCTGGCTCTGTCGTTCACCGCAGCCTGCGGTTCCGGCCAGTCCACCGCATCCAATTCCACCGATTCGGACGACATCACCCAGCAGACGTACAAGCCGGGCAAGCTGACCATCGCCACCGGACAGCCGGCCTACGAGCCGTGGGTTATGAACGACAAGCCGGAAAGCGGTGAGGGCTACGAGGCGGCCGTCGCCTACGCAGTGGCCGACAAGCTCGGTTTCAAGAAGAGCGACGTGGTGTGGACCCGCACCGCATTCGACACCGCCATCGCTCCCGGCGCCAAGGACTGGGATTTCAACATCCAGCAGTTCGGCATCACCGACGAGCGCAAGAAGGCCGTTGACTTCTCGTCCAGCTACTACAACGACAGCCAGTCCGTCGTGGTCAAGAAAGACAGCAAGTTCGCCAACGCCACCAAGGTATCCGATCTGAAGGATGCGACCGTGGGCGTCATGGTCGGCACCCTTGCCTACGACTACGCCAAGGCGAACATCAAGGACGACATCCAGACGTTCAATGATGATGCCGCACTGGCTCAGGCACTTGACGCCGGTCAGATCGACGCACTGGTCACCAGCACCGTGGAATGCGTGTACATGGTGCAGTCCGAGCAGGTCAAGGACGCCAAGGTGCTCGGCCGTCTGCCTGACTCCGAAGACAAGAGCGGCATGGGCATCGTGCTGCCGAAGGATTCCAAGCTGACTGCAGCCGTGACCAAGGCAGTGGATGACCTGAACGCCGACGGCACCATCAAGAAGCTTCAGGACAAGTGGCTGGCCGAGTACACCACCGACCTGACCGAACTGAAGAAGTAAGTGAAGTAGGCTTACATCATAAGGTCACAACACCTTGGCCGGGCGCTGCGGGAATTTTCCTGTGGCACCCGGCCATCCCGGCATTCAGGAAGCGAGCGACATTCATCACATGACCGCAGCACCAACCGAAACCAGGCAGCACAATGCCCCTGACGGACACGAGGTAAGTCAGGTCGAGCTCGAACGACGCCAATATCGTGTTCATCAGCAAATTCAATCGACGATTACCAGTCTGATCAGCACCATTGTGTTCGTGGTGGTCATCGTCATCGGCTTGAAGCTCTCCCCCGGCTGGCCACGAGTCAAGGAGACCTTCTTCTCCGGCGAATACTTCGTCAAATCGTTTCCCCATGTGCTTGACGGCCTATGGCTCAACATCCGCGTTCTGCTCGTCGCAGTGGTCGGCGTGGCGATTCTGAGCACGCTGATCGCGCTGGTGCGCACCAGCCGCTCCCCTATTCTGTTCCCGCTGCGTATCCTGGCATTGATCTACACGACTGTGATGCGCGGCGTGCCTATTATCGTCGTGCTGTATCTAATCGGTTTCGGCATTCCCGGCCTAGGCTTGTTCGGCCGTATCGATCCCTCGGTACTCGGCACCATTGCAGTGGTAATGGGATACAGCGCCTACGTCTCCGAGGTGCTGCGTGCCGGTTTTAACGACGTACATCCTTCTCAGCGAGCCTCGGCCCGCTCGTTGGGCCTGACCTCCGGCCAGACGACCCGACTGATCGTCATTCCTCAGGCATTGCGCAAAGTGGCGCCCGCACTGATGAATGACTTCATCTCCATGCAAAAGGACGTCGGCCTGATTTCCGTGCTGGGTGCGGTGGATGCCGTGCGCGCCGCACAGATCGACGTGGCCAGCACCTACAACTTCACGCCGTATGTGGTCGCCAGCCTGCTGTTCATCCTGATGAGCGTGCCGTTCATCCTGCTGAACGACTGGTACACGGAACGTCTGCGTAAGCGCGAACTCAGCGGAGGAACGGTATGAGCGAAATGACCAATATCACCACCGAGGCGAGTGACTCCCCCGTGAGCAACAAGACGGTGCTGCGTCTTGATGACGTGCGCAAATCCTTTGGAAACACGCAGGTGCTGCGTGGCATTTCCTTTGACATTCACCAACATGAGGTGGTGGCTTTGCTGGGGCCTTCCGGTTCAGGCAAATCCACATTGATGAAATGCGTCAACCTGCTTGAACAGGTCGATGACGGCCAGATTTGGCTGGGCAATACCGATATCACCGACCCGCGTGCCGACCAGGACAAGATTCGCGCACGTATCGGCGTGGTGTTCCAGCAGTTCAACCTCTTCCCCCACATGTCGGTGCTCAGGAACGTGACCCTTGCCGCAATCAAGGTTCACCACTGGAGCAAGGATCGCGCCGAAACCCGCGCTATGGAACTGCTTGAACGCATCGGCATGCGCGATAAAGCCAGTGCCTACCCCGATCAGCTCTCTGGCGGCCAGCAGCAGCGCGTGGCGATTGCGCGCGCACTGATGACCGACCCGGAACTGCTGCTGCTTGACGAGATCACATCCGCTCTTGATCCGATGCTGGTCGGCGAAGTGCTCAACATGGTTGCCGAGTTAAAGGCCCAAGGCACCACAATCCTCATGGCCACGCACGAAATGAGCTTCGCCCACGAAGCGGCCGACCGCATCGTACTGCTCCGTCACGGCGTCATCGCCGAGAACGGCACACCCGCTGAGGTGATGGACGAGTCGCAGGATCCCGAGACCATCGAGTTCTTCAGCCATTTCAGGCACTGAGACGAAGCCGAAAAACAAGCACCGGATTCATACGACGAAAGGCTCCGACGGATAATACCGTCGGAGCCTTTCAAATTGCGTTGACGAAAGTCAACCGATCACGTCACACCGACAATTCGGTATCACGCTTGAGCACAAAGTGGAGCACCAGGTAATGCGGCGGTGAACAGGTAAGAGGTATCCATGCTTCCAACCTACCCGTCGGCATCACCCCACACCACAACCACCCACCACAAACAGCGAAAGGCCAAAATCCTAAGCCACTATTCATACTTGACTGATCTGGTGCTTAAACCGCGTCCGCAAACCCCAACAAGTTCCACCACCCCACAACACGCGATGTAGCCGCCGATTGGTAGGGTTGATAGATAGTTAATCCCCTGTTTGAAAAAGGAGCTTTGGCTTGTCGGCTGAACTCGAAGACATTCACGAGGAATGTGGCATCTTCGGCGTATGGGGCCACCCCGACGCCTCACGACTCACCTATTTTGGCCTGCACGCGCTGCAGCATCGCGGTCAGGAAGGTGCCGGCATCGTCTCCAACGATAACGGTCATCTCATCGGTCATCGCGGACTCGGCCTGCTCACCCAGGTGTTCGGCGATGAGCGCGAAATCGAACGACTGAAGGGCAATTGCGCCATCGGCCACGTGCGTTACGCAACGGCCGGCTCGGGCACCACGGACAACATCCAGCCGTTCATCTTCCGCTTCCATGACGGCGACGTGGCTCTGTGCCATAACGGCAACCTGACGAACTGCCCGTCACTGCGCCGCAAGCTTGAAGACGAAGGCGCCATCTTCCATTCGAACTCCGACACCGAAGTGCTGATGCACTTGATTCGCCGTTCGATGCAGCGCACCTTTATGGACAAGCTCAAGGAAGCGCTCAACACGGTGCATGGCGGTTTCGCCTACCTGCTGATGACCGAAGACGCCATGATCGGCGCACTCGACCCGAACGGCTTCCGCCCGCTCTCCCTCGGCAAGATGAAGAACGGCGCCTACGTGCTCGCCTCCGAAACCTGCGCACTGGATGTCGTCGGCGCCGAGCTGGTGCGCAACATTCGCCCGGGTGAAATCGTGGTGGTCAACGATCATGGCTACAAGATCGTGCAGTACACCAACAACACGCAGCTGGCCATCTGCTCGATGGAGTACATCTACTTCGCCCGCCCGGATTCCGATATCTATGGCGTCAACGTGCACTCCGCCCGCAAGCGCATGGGCGCACGTCTCGCCGCCGAATCCCCGGTGGAGGCCGATATGGTTATCGGCGTGCCGAACTCCTCATTGTCCGCCGCATCCGGCTATGCGGAAGCAGCAGGCCTGCCCAACGAAATGGGTCTAATCAAAAACCAGTATGTGGCCCGCACCTTCATTCAGCCCACGCAAGAACTGCGCGAGCAGGGTGTGCGTATGAAGCTCTCTGCTGTGCGCAGCGTGGTTAAAGGCAAGCGCGTTATCGTCATCGATGATTCCATCGTGCGCGGCACCACGTCCAAGCGCATCGTGCAGCTGCTCAAGGAAGCCGGCGCCGCTGAAGTGCATATGCGCATCAGCTCCCCGCCGCTGAAGTACCCCTGCTTCTATGGCATCGATATCTCCACCACCAAGGAACTCATCGCAGCCAAGATGAGCGTGGAGGAAATCCGTGAATACATCGGCGCGGATTCCTTGGCCTACCTTTCGCTCGACGGTCTGGTCGAATCCATCGGACTGAACGCCGACGCCCCATACGGTGGCCTGTGCGTCGCCTACTTCAACGGCGACTACCCCACTGCGCTCGACGACTACGAGGCCGACTTCCTGAAGTCCCTCACGCCCGAGGACCGTGTGCGTCTGCCTGAATTCGCGCTGTACAAGAGCAAGTACATCGGCAACGAGTACAACACCGTGCAGCCGGATGCCGAATAGCTCACCACCAATCCACTCAATAACAATTCTTTGGACCAGAGGCGCTTGCCTCCCCTCAGTCGGCTTTGCCGACAGCTCCCCTCCAGAGGGGAGCCAAAATAAGTAGAAAGGCCAACCAAATGCCAAAAGCATATGAGAACGCCGGCGTGAGCGTCGAAGCCGGGTACGAAGTCGTCAAGCGCATCAAGTCGCACGTGGCCCGCACGAACCGCCCCGGCGTGGTCGGCGGCATCGGCGGCTTCGGCGGCCTGTTCGATCTGGCCTCCTTGGGCTACAAGGAGCCGGTTCTCATCTCCGGCACCGACGGCGTGGGCACCAAGCTCATGGTCGCCAAGCTGGCCAATAAGCACGACACCATCGGCATCGACTGCGTGGCCATGTGCGTCAACGACATCGCCGCCCAGGGCGCCGAGCCGTTGTTCTTCCTTGACTACATCGCCTGCGGCAAGAACGACCCGGCACTGCTTGAGCAGGTCGTGGCCGGTGTGGCCGACGGCTGTGTACAGGCCGGTTCCGCGCTGGTCGGCGGCGAAACCGCCGAAATGCCGGGCATGTACGACGAAGACGAATACGATCTCGCCGGATTCTCGGTCGGCGTTGCCGAAAAGTCCGCCATCGTGGACGGTTCCACCATCGCTGAAGGCGACGTGCTCATCGGCCTGCCCTCCACCGGCGTACACTCCAATGGCTTCTCCCTGGTGCGCAAGGCCCTGTTCGAGCAGGCCGGCTACACCGTGGACACCGAACTCGACGAGCTGGGCGGCGAAAAGCTCGGCGACGTGCTGCTCACCCCCACCAAGATCTACGTCAAGGCCCTCTCTCCCCTGTTCAAGGCGGGCGTGGTCAAAGGCGTGGCCCACATCACCGGCGGCGGCTTCATCGAGAACATCCCGCGCATGATTCCGGACGGCTTGGCCGCCGAAATCGAGCTCGGCACCTGGCCCGTGCTCCCGATCTTCGACGTGTTGGAGAAGGCCGGCAACATCGATCATAAGGAGATGTACAACATCTTCAACATGGGCATCGGCATGGTGCTGGCCATCGACCCCGCTCGCAAGGACGAGGCGCTGAAGCTGCTCGCCGACAACAACGAGCCCGCCTACGTGCTCGGCTCCATCACCGCCGACACCACCGGCACGCAAATCGTACTGAAGTAACTCGCTTTCCGCAGGAAAGGAACAACATGGGTCAGAAAGTATTGGTTATCGGCTCCGGCGCGCGCGAGCACACCATTGCCTACACGCTGCTCAAGGCACCGAGCATCGACGAAGTCACCGTGGCTCCCGGCAACCCGGGCATGCTCAAGGACGGCATCCACACCACGCAGCTGAGCCAGTCGAATCACGCCGCACTTATCGAATTCGTGAAGAACAATGGTTATGACTGGGTGTTCGTAGGCCCGGAAGTCCCGCTGATCGAAGGCATCGTGGACGATTTCGCCGCCGCCGGCATCAAGGCGTTCGGCCCGGCCAAGGCCGCCGCCCAGATTGAAGGCTCCAAGGACTTCGCCAAGCAGCTCATGGACCGACACAACATCCCGACCGCCCAATACAAGACCTTCAGCGATCTCGAGATGGCGCAGGACTACGTACACGAGCACGGTGCCCCGATTGTCATCAAGGCCGACGGTCTGGCGGCAGGCAAGGGCGTGACCGTGGCCATGGACGAGCACACCGCCCAGCGCGCACTCGAAGACATCTTCATCGACCATCGCTTCGGCTCCGCCGGTGCCAAGGTCGTTATCGAGGACTTCCTGGACGGCCAGGAATTCTCCCTGATGAGCTTTGTCAACGGCACCGATTTCTGGCCGATGCCCATCTCCCAGGATCACAAGCGCGCCCACGATGGCGACGAGGGTCCGAACACCGGTGGCATGGGTGCCTACAGCCCGGTGCCGCAGATTCCGCAGTCCGTGGTCGACGAGGCCATCGAGAAAATCGTGCGCCCCACCGTCGAAGGCATGGCCGAGGAAGGTACGCCATTCACCGGTATCCTGTACGCCGGTCTGATCGCCACCGCCGACGGCCCGAAGGTCATCGAATTCAACGCCCGCTTCGGCGACCCGGAAACCGAAGTCGTGCTCCCGAAGCTCACCTCCGACCTCGGTGCCGGCATCTCCGCCATTCTCGACGGCGAAACCCCCGAATTCACCTGGGATGAGTCCAACGCCACCCTCGGCGTGGTCATCGCCTCCAACGGCTACCCGGAGAACGTCATCAAGGGTGCCCGTGTGCCCGAAATCGAAGTCGACGAGGATTCGCACGTCTACTACGCCGGCGTCGCCTCTGACGAGCACGGTAACCTTGTGGCCAACTCTGGCCGCGTGCTGCTCGTCGAAACCTCCGCTCCGGACATCAAGTCCGCCCAGGACAAGGTCTACGCAATCATCGACAAGCTCGAGCTGCGCGGACTGTTTTACCGCCACGACATCGGCTTCAAAGCCCTGAAGTAACAGAAGCGGCGCATCTGCTGCATATTTTTGGCCTGGCAGACATGTCAATCGATTGACGTGGCTACCGGGCCAGATTTTTCTGTCCCGGTAGCCGATTTCGGCTCTTTTTCGCAAACCAGGACAGCTGAACCCCTCGAATATAGGAATATTTGAAATTCCCTTCCATACGAAACCGCACTATTCCGCCATTTTCGTAATACGCGGACGATACTTCCGGCGTCAGTTTTGTCCCGGTAAGCAAAAATGACCCGAAATCAAATACTAGGACAGAAAAATCTGGCCCGGTACACGAATCAATCGATTGACGTAATTACCGGGACAGCGAACGTCACTATGACAACGCCATCACCCAATATCAGCGAGCGATATCACGCTAGCTGAATTTGGCGATGATGTCGAACAGTTTGGCCTTGGCTTCATTGAAGGGCGGGTACACGAGGCGCAGAGTGTCGGGGAACTGCGGCTTGGTAACCACGGTTTTGACGTGGCTGAAGGTGAGGAAGCCTGCTTTGCCGTGGTAGGTGCCGATGCCGGACGCGCCCACGCCACCGAACGGCAACCGGCTGGACAGCAGATGGCCCAACGGCAGCGAATATCCCAAGGCTCCGGAGCTGGTCTGACGTTCGAAAGTCAGCCGAACCTCGTGATCGCGCGAGAACACATATGCAGCCAACGGCCGGGACCGCTTGTTGATGAATCGGATTGCGGACTCGGCATCCTCGACCACCAGAATCGGCAGAATCGGCCCGAAAATCTCCTCCTTCATTACTGGCGCATCTGGCGACGTACCGTACAGCACGGTAGGCGCGATATACCGGGCGGCACGATCGACCTTGCCGCCGCAAACGATTCGACCGGCCAGGTCGAACACGCCGGGCACCTTGTGAATCTCGCTCGGCTCAACAGCGGCCGAGGCAGTCGCACCATCATCAGCGGCTGCCATATTCGAACCGGCCGTCGGCTTCGCCGCATTGTTCGCGCTGCCGGCCATCTCCCCCGCGCCACCGCGCCCAGTAGTCACGGCATTGAAGCGCCGCCCAACCATATCCATGGCCGCGCCTACCGCCGATGCCACCTGCACCAGCGGCGAGCTCGGCTCCTCAGGCGGCACGGTGCCGACCGGCAATAGCTTGCACAGTCGTTCAAAATGACGATCGTTGATAATACGACCAAAATCAGGCGAGGCCTTCGGATCTTCGCCATAGAATTCGGTGATGGCTACGGCGATGCGCTCGGCCAGAGCCTCGGCCACATCCGGCGTGGCGAGCACATAGTCGGGTGCCACGCAAGTCTGCCCGGCATTGGTGAATTTGCCCCACGCAATGCGGCGTGCAGCCACATTGATGTCCGCAGTGCGATCCACAAAGCATGGCGACTTGCCGCCGAGTTCCAGCGTGACCGGCGTCAGATGCTCGGCCGCCGCGCGCATGACGATTTTGCCGACGTGGCCGCCACCGGTATAGAAGATGTGGTTGAACGGGCATTTCAGCAGTTCGCCGGTTTCCTTGGGCCCGCCTTCGACCACGCGCACGGCCTCGGAGTCAAGGTATTGCGGCACCAACTCAGCAAGGAGCTTGGACGTATTCGGTGAAAGCTCGGACGGTTTCAAGCAGACGGCGTTACCGGCAGCGAGCGCATCAGCCATTGGTTCCAAGGCCAGCAGCACCGGATAATTCCACGGTGAAATGATGAGCACCACGCCTTTGGGCTCGGCAATCGTCCATCCGGCAGCCGGCTGCAACATCCAATGCATCGCTTTGGGATGCCGGGCGGTCCAAAGGCTCAGACGATTGCGCACGAACTGTGCTTCGCCAGCCACCAGGTTCAGTTCCATGAGCACGGTTTCAGCCGCGGGCTTGCCCAAGTCAGCCATAGCCGAGGAGACAAAGGCATCACGGTTCTCCGTAACCAGACGGCGTAGTGCGTTCAGCTGCGCGCGGCGCCATGCCAGCGGCCGGGTACGACCGGATTCGTAAGTCTTCTTCAGTTGTTCGAAAGTCTGGTTCGTCATGAAAGCACCCCCTGCTTTACGGCAGCGCTACTGCAATTTTGGACGGGCTACGCCCCGCGCCTTGCTGGCTCGTCTGTCGGCTCGCACGCTGCCTACAGACAGCCTACTAGGCTGTCTGCTTTACGGCAGCGTCATAAAGTCCGTGTCTTTGAGGTAGTTTTTGCCGGCGGTGATGTCGTATTGGATGAGCTTGTAGTCGGCAAGCAACTGCTTGGTTTCCTTGTCGAAGTCATCGGTGGACATCGGGTTGCCGTTTTGGTCGAGATAGATGTTCTGGCCTTCGGGGATACGATCCCAGCCTTGGATCTTGTTGACCACAGGCGGTTCCATGGCGGCGATCTTGGAATGCATTTCGGTCAGGAACGCCAGATACGGGCTGACCTTGGCGTTCATGTGATCGGCGGCCTGCGCCACGAAGAAGTTCGGCGAGGAGTAGGCTGCATCGCTTGCCTTATTGCCTTGGGAGCTGGAAGCCTTATTCGACCAGATGAAGTAATCGGTCAGGTGCAGGGCCAAGGAGTTGTTGTCATCCTCGCTGGCGGACGAGTAGATGCCCGGCAAGTGGTCGCCATAGAACACCACGGTGACGGGCTTATCCAGCGCATCCAGTTCATTCAGGAACTCCTGAGTGGCCTGATCGGTAATCTCCACACCCTTTTGATAGGTCTCAATCGACTGCTGTTCATCATCACCCAGCGGCGTACCCGTGGTGGATTCGGCGGTGTAGTCGTTATTCTCATACCACTCGTGGTAGGGCATGTGATTCTGCATGGTAATGATCTGAATGAACTTGTTCGTCTTGCCGGACTTGATGCCTTCCAACGCAGAATCATAGGAAGACTTATCAGAGACGTACGGCGACTCGTCGATCTTGTCCTGATACTTGATCACGTCCGGACCGGTCAACGTGTAGAAGTGCGAGAAGCCGAACTTCTTGTAGTTCGTGGCACGCGAGTACATGCTGGATTCGTACGGGTGGTAGCCGAGCGAGTTGACGGGCGCGCCCCACAGCTGGTTGATGGTGGGAGTCCAATGCTGGCTCGGGACCAGCTGCTGGTACGGGCTGGACAGGGAGGACTCGAAATTGGCCATGCTCAGGCCGGAAAGTCCCATGTATTCGAGATTGGCCGTACCTCCGCCGTAGCCGGAGGAGAGCATCAGGCCGGAGGTGGTGCCCGCCTTGATCTTGCGGATGTTGGGCATCGAATCCTTATTGGTCTTCAGTCCCGGCACGCGGCTCGGGTCAGAGAAGGATTCGGACAACACGTACACCACTGTCGAATCAGTGAGGTTGTTGGTGCGGGAGGCGTTGATTGTCTCCGCTTCCTTCTGATAGCGAGCGGCGACCTTCTTCATGGTCTCCTCGGAGTAGTTGCTCGGCTTGTCCATGATCTTCGGGGTGAGCTGGCGGGTGAAGGCCACGAGCGGACCATTGCGCTGCGCGTCATACACGGAATCCCACATGGATGGCGTGTCTCCCAAGGCGCGGGAGAACTTGTTGGCCAGCGAATCGGTGGTGCTCACATGAATGCAGTACAACGCGAACACCAGAATCGGCAGCAGCAGAAGAATCAGACGGGAGGTGAGGTTCAGGCTCAGGTTATCCGTACGAATCATGCGACCTTTGCGCCCATCGAAATGACGCAGCACCAGAATCAGCGCGAGCAGTACGGCGAACGCGCCGAGTGCCACGAGGATGGTCACATGCGCACCGGCCGGAATGAAGGTGAGCATGTTGCCGGTGTTCGAGCCAAGGAAGCCTAGATCGGCGGGCAGAATGGCCTCGTAACGGATCTTGACCTTGAAATGTTCGATGGCGGCCACGATGATTCCGACCGCGAGAATCACGATGCTTGCCGTCCAGAACCGGTTGAACAGCATCAGCAACATGAGGTACAGCAACGCGACAAGTATCACGTTGAGCACGAATACGAAATTGCCGTCGGTCCACATCTTGCTCACGAAGCCGAATCCGACGGTCGGACTGGACAGCTGCACACGGGTGGAGCTGGACGAAACGCCCACTTCGAGCGCCGTCACGACAATGATGTCGAAGATAACGAAGAGCACGCCGTACACCCAGCCGGGGAAGGGCTTGTGGGGGTGTTGGGGCGTGACTTCATTGGCTTCGACCTTTTTGGCCCAAAGCTTGAAATGGGGTTTCACTGTGGTGGTATTACTAGTGTTCTCGCTCATTCGCCTGTTTCCGTATGTGACTTTTCAAGGGCATATTGTTGCCGCTGAACCTTGGAAAATCCATAGTTCCACTATTTTTCTTACCGTTTCCTAACTATTCACCCTAACGCAAAGGGTGCCTCGGGACATCCCCGAAGCACCCTGATATATAAGGAGCCTATCCCTGATAGCGAAGTGTTCTGTTCTCCCCTAGACAACGCCTCGCTATCTGACTTGATTATTCCCCTTATCGCTGTTGCGGATTGACGGCTACTGCCGCATTACTTCACGGCGGCGGCGAACTGGTCGACCAGTGCGCTCATCCAGTCGAGCAGGTTGGTGTACTGCTTCGGCATCTGCTCGGCGAGCTCCACGATCGGCACGTTGGCGTCCTTGGCGGCACCGGTGATCTGGTCAGTAGTGGAGTTTGCTTCCTGGCTGTTGAAGACGAACATCTTGATGAAGCCGGCCTTCAGGGTGTCCTGGAAGTCCTTGATGTCGGCCGGGGTCGGCTCGCTCTCGTTGGCGGAGGCCTGGGCGTAGCCCTTCGGAGTGGCGTCGGTCATCTTGAGGTCGTCGGCCAGGTACCAGGCCACGGATTCGGTGGCGGCGTACGGCAGGCCCTCGGTCTTGGCGGAAGTCTCCTTGATCTTGGACTCAAGCTGGTCTTCCTTGGCGTGCCATTCTTTGTTGAGCTTGGCGTAGTCGTCCTTGTGGCTCGGGTCGGCCTTCTGGTAGGCGGCGGTGATGGCGTCGGCGGTGTTGGAACGCACCTTGGCGGAGAACCAGACGTGCGGGTTGTCGCCTTCCTTGATGCCGGCGGTTTCGGCGGCGGTGACCAGCGTGGCCTTGGTCGGCTGGGCGGCCTTGGTGGCCCACGGGTCGTAATCGGCGCCGTTGACTACGGCTACCTTGGCGGTGCCGAACTTGGCGACATCCTGGCTGGTGGGCTCGTAATCGTGCGCCTCGACGTTGGTCTTGGTCATGATGTTGGTGACTTCGACGTTGCTGCCGCCGAGGTCTTCGGCCACGGAACCCCACTGGTTGATGGAGGCGACGACCTCGATCTTGCCGGAAGACGCGGCGCCGCTGGAATCGGACTTGCCGCTGGCGGCGTTGCTGGAACCGCAGGCGGCCATCGAGAGCAGGGTCGCCGCGGCGGCCGCGATGGCGAGCGCGCGCTTGGCGTTGGACATGATGGACATGATTGGGTTTTCCTCTCTAATTAGCCGAACGGCTGGGCGATGCTGCTGTTGCTGCATCATCGCCCAGCCACCAACACGACAGAATAACATGTATTGAGAATTATTATCATTTGCATTTACATCGGCGTGTCATGCTGGCGTTCCACCCTGCCATCACCCTGGCGGCGTTCCTGCTGGCCTGGGCGAGCACCGTGGTACCGGCCTGGGTAGCGGCCAAACGCAAGCTGCGTGACAAGCCGGCTTCCCTACTTCGGGCATTTCATGTTCATGACTTCGGGTGGCTATAAGCACGTGTTCGGCGAGCAGCACCAGTCGAACGCCTATATGGTGCGGCTCAAGAACCACGAGACCTCCAATGTGGAGTCGCGCAGCGCCAAGCTCATGAAGCTGGACGGCGTGAAAGGCATCGTGCAGAACACGACCTCAAAGAAACAGCATGCTCGGCGCGCTGAAGTCAGTGGAATAGCAGCGGAATAACAAATGGGATCGGCTTTGAAGCCGATCCCATTTGTTATTCGCTCACTGCTTTCTGAGCCTTCTGCGCTTTCTGCTCCTTTTGGCAATCAGAGCACAGTCCGAAGACCTCCAAGGTGTGGGATTCAACGGTGAAGCCGTGGCCGTCGGCCACTTTGCGCAGCCAAGCCTCGCTGGGCGGGTCGATTTCCACGGTTTTGCCGCACCGCCTGCACACCAAGTGGTGGTGATGTCCGTCGTCGCCGCATAGGCGGAACAGCTGCTGGCCGTCCAGGCGGATCGTGTCGGCGGCACCGGCATCGGCCAAGGCGTTGAGCTGGCGGTATACGGTGGCCAAGCCGATTTTCGAGCCTTCGTCCTCCAGCCTGCGGTGCAGGTCCTGAGCGGAGATGAACTCCTCGCAGTCGGCCAAGGCGGCGCGAATCGCGTCCTTCTGCTTGGTCTGGCGTTCGATATGTTCAACCATCGGTAAGGTCACGCCTTCTTTTTCAGGTCGTCCCAGCAGCCGGTGGCCTCAAGGTCAGCGACCGTCTTGGCCGGGTCGTCGGTGAGCACGGTGATGTGGCCCATCTTGCGGTCGTGGCGCACTTCGGCCTTGCCGTAGTCGTGCACATTCCACTCCGGGTGGGTGGCGATCAGCGCGCGCGTCGGTTCCACATGCTGGCCAAGTACGTTGACCATCACGGCCGGCGAGAGCAGCTTGGGCTTGGGCAGAGGCCAGCCGGCGATGCCGCGGATGTGGGCGTCGAACTGGTCCATCGAGCAGGCCTCGATGGTGTAGTGGCCGGAGTTGTGCGGGCGCGGGGCGAGCTCGTTGACGATGACCTGATCGTCCTTGGTGATGAACAGTTCGATGGCCAGCGTGCCAGCCAGTTCGAAGCCCTTGGCCAAGCGAATCGCCAGTTCATGCGCTTCGCGAGCCACATGTTCGGACACTTCGGCGGGGGCGATGGTCATGTGCAGGATGTTGTTGCGGTGCTCGTTACGCACGATGGGGAAGGTGACGAAGTCCTTGCCGTTGCCGGAGACCAGGATCGAAGCCTCGAATGCGAAGTCGACGAAGCCTTCCAGGATGCTCGGCGGGAAGCCGCCACCACGGTCGGAACGGGAGCGGATCTTCTCCAAGTCGGCGTCGGAACGCAGCACGAGCTGACCGTGGCCGTCGTAGCCGCCGGACACGGTTTTCAGCACGGCCGGATAATGAATATCATCCAATGCGGCGTCAAGCTCATCGAAGTTGTTGACGGCGCGCCACGGTGCGGTGGCGGTGCCGTGGTCGTTGATGAACCGCTTCTCATGCACGCGGTGCTGGGTCACGCGCAGCAGGTCGGTGCCCTGCGGGGTGGCGGTGATGCCTCGCACCTCGTCGATGGCGTCGGCGTCCACATTCTCGAACTCGTAGGTGAGCACGTCGGACTGCACGGCCAGATCGTGGATGGCGGTTCTGTCATCGTATTCGGCGGTGATCTGGAAGTCGGCCACCTGACCGGTCGGGCAGTTCGGCGTCGGGTCAAGCACGCCGACGCGGAAGCCCATGTAGCGGGCGGACAGAGCCATCATGCGGCCGAGCTGGCCGCCGCCGATGATGCCGATGGTCGAGCCCGGCATCAGCATGGAGACGCGGCCGCCCGTTTCTTCAGACAAGCTGGGCATTGGATTCGGCCACCTTTTCTTTCAGTTCGTTACGGTAATCCTCAAGCTTGTCGGCCAGTTCGGGCTCGAAGGCGGAGAGCATCTGCACGGCGAGCAGGCCGGCGTTGGTGGCACCGGAGTTGCCGACGGCGGTGGTGGCCACCGGAATGCCGCCGGGCATCTGCACGATGGACAGCAGCGAATCCCAGCCGGACAGGGCGTGGGAGCGCACGGGCACGCCGATTACGGGCAGTGTGGTCTGCGCGGCGATCATGCCCGGCAGGTGGGCGGCACCGCCGGCACCGGCGATAATGACCTTCAGGCCATTGGCGCGGGCGTTGTGCGCGAACTCGGCCATGAGCTCGGGCGTGCGGTGCGCGGAGATGACCTGCTTGTGGTAGGCGACGCCGAACTGGTCGAGAATATCGCAGGCGCGCTTCATGGTCTCCCAGTCGCTGGAGGATCCCATGACCACTGCGACTTCGGGCTTGGATTCATTTGCCATTATCATTTACTCCCTAGTTATTGAGAATAAGGCCCACTGTACTCCTGATAGCGGAGTTAAGCCACACAGCGAATCGTTCTCAATACATAATTCTGTGAGGCTTACAGCTCAATAACGATCTTGCCGAACATGTCGCCGGCGATCATTCTGGCGAACGCCTCGGGGGCGGCGTCCAACCCGCTGACCACGGAATCGATCACCGGATGCAGGTCGGCGTGCTCCACGAAGCGCAGCAGCCGGGCGAAATCCTCGCGCGAACCCATGGTGCAGCCCTGCACGCGAATGTCCTGGAAGAACAGTCGCGTGAGCTCCGCACCAGGCTGGTCGCCGGTGGTGGCGCCGCAGATGGCGATGGTGCCGCCGGGGCGCACGGATTTCATCGAATGGCTCCAAGTAGCCGCGCCCACGGATTCGATCACCGCATCGACCTTGCGCGGCAGGCGGGCACCGATCTCCAGCGCGGCGTTCGCGCCAAGTTTCAGCGCCTTGGAGCGCTTGTCCGCGTCGCGCGAGGTGACGAACACCTCCAGACCGGCGGCATGGGCGAGCTGGATGGCCGCAGTGGACACGCCGCCGCCCGCGCCCTGAATGAGCACGGAGTCGCCCGGCTTGATGCCGGCGGCATCGAACAACAGCGAGTAGGCGGTCAGCCAGCTGGTGCCGAGTGCGGCCGCCTCAGCCGTGGTGAGGCTTGCGGGCTTGGCGAACACGTTGGCGGACGGCACGGAAGTCTTCTCGGCCATCGTGCCGGGGTATTTCTCGGAGAGGATCGTGCGGCGCTCGCCCGGGGCCACGCCCGCGCCATCGGTGCCGACGAACGTGTACAGCACCACTTCGCTGCCGGCCTTGAGCCCATGCTTGCCGGGGATGTCCTCGTCCAGAATGCCCACGGCATCGGTGCCCAGGATCATCGGCGTCTGTTCGGCGGCGAGACCCACACCCTGTAGCGACCAGACGTCGTGATGGTTTACGGTCACCGCGCGCACCGAAACGGTCGACCAGAACGGGCGGGCCTGGGGTTCGGGCTGCTCGCCCACTGCCAACGCGGCAAGCGGATCGGCATGGTTGACGGTGGATGCGTATACGGCCTTCATTGCGCGCTCCTTGGTATCAAAAGGAATTACCGCATTCATTGTCCCACATCGCGCAGCGAACGAATCACCCATTTACGGAGATGTTGGGGGCATTGCTTCGTCATGTGGACCTCGGACAATGCCGGGCGTTAGCATTCAACTTCGGAAAGACTAGCGAAGGGAGATTCGAGGGTATGCGCAGCGCGTCAGGAAACGGATTTGATTCAAGCGATTCCTTCGCCGTCTCCGGCGCTGCCGAGAGGACCGCACGCCTTCACGACATACCCCCGAGCATTACCCCTTCCCATGGCGACGACTCCCATCTGCTGAGCCGCATTGCCAGCCCGGCCGATGTCAAGGCCCTTGCCCCCGACGAGCTCGCCGAACTGTGCCGCGAGATTCGCGCCACGCTGCTGGCATATGGCCACCAACACGGCGGTCATATCGGCTCCAATCTGGGCATGGTGGAGGCCACGGTGGCCCTGCATCGCGTCTTCGATTCGCCGCGTGACCGTATCGTGTTCGATGTATCCCACCAAAGCTACGTGCATAAGATGCTCACAGGACGGGCCGGCGCGTATATGGATCCGAACCGTTTCGGCGAGGTGACCGGCTTCACCAACCCCGACGAAAGCGAACACGACCAGTTCGTGCTCGGGCACACCGGCACTTCGATCTCCTTGGCCTGCGGCCTGGCGAAAACCCGCGATATGGAAGGCCCGAACAGCGGCATCGGCAATGTGATCGCCGTGATCGGCGATGGTTCGCTGAGTTCGGGCGTGGCGTTTGAAGGACTGAACAACGCGGCTGAGCAGGGCGGCAATCTCATCATCGTGTTCAACGACAATGAGATGTCGATTGCCGGCGATTTCGGTGGCATGTACGGTCCGCTCGCCCGCCTGCGCGCGTCCGGTGGCACCGCCCAGCCGAATCTGTTCAACGCGTTTGGCTTGGATTATCGGTATGTGGAGGCCGGCAACGATGTTTCCGCGCTGGTCGCAGCTTTCGAGGAAGTGCGCGATATCGATCATCCGGTGGTGGTCCATATTCATACGCTGAAGGGCGCAGGATATGACGGTGAGGAGACTCACGCAGATCGGCAAACCGCCTCGGCCTCACCGGTTTCGTTCGACTCCCCCACCGGCGTGCACCCCACCGATAACGTGAACCACAGCGAGCCGTGGCATTCGGATCACTGCAACCTGTCCGACCATGAACCACATGAAGGCCAGTGCGAGGCCTCGCATTGGCAGAATCCGGATGCCGCAATCGGCAAGCCGGACGATCCGCGCAAGCATTACGGCAAAATGGCGATGGCCGCGCTCGAACCGCGTTTCGCCGCCGAGCCAGGACTCGTGGTCATCTCCCCCGCCACGCCGGGCTCGAACGGCATCACCCATGAGTTCCGAGAGCGCGCGGGCGCACATTACGTGGACACGGGCATCACCGAATCGCATGCCGTGGCGTACGCTGCCGGCATCGCACGGGCGGGTGGCACGCCGGTGGTGGCCACCACGGCGTCCTTCTTCCAGCGCGCGTACGACCAGTTCTTCCAGGAGATGAGCCTGAACCGTTCGCGGGTCACGGTACTTGATTTTCTGGGCGGCTTGTCCGGTTCGGACAATACGCATTCCGGCGCATATGACGTGACGATGTTCTCCAATATTCCAGGGGTTACGATGCTGGTGCCGACTTCGGCTCGCGACTATCTGGCTGATTTGGCATGGGCTACCGCGCCGGCCGGTTCGGCGGACGCCCCTGCTGGTCCGGCGGTGATTCGAGTGCCGGGCGAGGCGATTCTGGCGGCGGAACGGGATGCGACGCTGCTGCCGGTGACGGGTGGGCAGATTGCTGACCGCCCCCAGTCAGCTTCGCTGCCAGCCTCCGCCAGCTCCGCCAGCGGGGGCATATCTGCCGCAACAGTCCGCGGGACCGTTAGCGTAACGGCTCAGCATGCCGGTGCGCGTCACATGCTGGATTGGCGGGTCAATCAGACGGGCTCGCAAGTCGCGATCATCGGACTGGGCAATGCGTATCCGTTGGCGGAGCAGACGGCCGCCGCATTGTCTGACGATTATGGCATCACGGCAACGGTTATCGACCCGCGCCAGTGCACGTCGCTGGATTCAGACGTACTGGAGTCGTTGCGTGATGGCCACCAGCAGGTCATCACCCTTGAAGACGGACAGCTTGAAGGCGGCTGGGGCGAGAAAGTGACCGCATACTATGCGAATCATCATGTCTCGGACGGCAGCCGTAATCCTCGTGTGCTGAACTTCGGCGCAGCCAAGGAATTTACCGACCGCGTGTCGCTGGGCGAACTGAACGAACGTTATGGACTAACGGTGGAGCAGGTGACAGAGGCGATCACTCGTTGTTTTTGATGGCGTCTAGGGCCGGGATTTTAACGGCTTTATTGGCCGGGCCGAAGCCGAATAGCAAGCCGATCAGCGTGGAAAACAGCACGGCGAACAGGAACAGCCACCACGGAATCACCGAATAACGGGTCACATTCTCGCCACCAACTATCGCCTGCCAGAGTATGGTCCAGATAGATGTTCCGCCACCGGTACCGTCGCCGGAGCCCCCGCCGGCACCGCTGACCATACCGCCAGACATGCCGCCGCTCATGCCGCCCGCATACAACGCGCCGACAACGTTGATGCCCAGCGATATCAGTCCGCTCAGCACGCAGCCGATCAATCCGCCGAAGAATCCGATCGCGCCGGCCTCCGCAAGAAACATGACGCGAATGTCACGAACGTAGCAGCCAAGCGCCTTCATAATGCCGATCTCGCGCGTGCGCTCGGTTACGGACATAACCATTGTGTTGGCGATGCCGATGGCCGCAACCAACAGCGAAACCGCACCGATACCGCCCAGAATCAGCTGAATCGCGCGCGACTGTTCTTCCAACGACTTACGCATGTCTTCATAGGAGGAGGTCTCGTAGCCCAACGCTTTGATCTGTGATTCGACTTCGGGCACGGACTTGAGGTCGGCGGCCTTGACCAGCACTTGATCATAGGCGGTGGCTTTTTTGGCGGCGGCTGGATCGACTTTGGCGGCCAGTTCCTTCAACGCCTGCAAATCCATGACCAGACCGTCGGAGGTGGCATAGCCCTTGTTGTAGTCGCCCGCCACAATGCCGGAAGCCCGCACATCGAGGGTGACGTTTTCCGACTGACCCGCGGCGCTGCCGCTTGCGCCGCCACCGCCGCCCGCGCCGCCTGTGCCGCCGCCACCGCCGCCGTACATGTTCATGCTGTACTGGTCGCCCTGATAATTGGTGCCGGTGGTCAGACTAATTTGCGTGGTGAGCGGGTCGAAGAACGGATCTTCGTCCTGATCTTCCTCGCACTGGCCGGTGGCCTGGTTAAACGTGCATGAGGAATACTGATCGCCACGTGTGCTGGTGCGTTGTTCGCCGTTCTTCAGGGTGTCCATGAACCCATAGGCGAACCATTCGCCGGCAAGCACCTGGTCTTTTTTGACCGGTTTCTCGCCACCGACGAGCTTGTAGCCCATCTGGTCGAACTGGGTCATGTCGATGCCCATGATCTGCACGTAATCATAGATGTAACGGCCGCCCGCGCCGGCTCTGGCCGTCACGTTATAAGGGAAGTTCATCATCGGCGTCACGCCGGATACGCCGCTCATCGCGCGGAAGGATTCCACGGCCTTGTCGTCGAGCTTGGTATCGCCCATCTCGGACGAACCGCCACCGCCCATCGGACCGGCATAACCGTTGGTGTACACGGTGACGATGGACAGATCGCCCATCGATTTGAGCATCTTCTCGTTCTGCTCGTTAATGCCCTGGCCCAAAGAGACCATGAGCACAATCGAGCAGCAGCCGACGATAACGCCCAGCACGGTCAGAATCGTACGGGATTTACGCCGCCATAGGTTTTGTCTGCAAAGCCGCAGTATGTCGCCGAATCGCATGGTCGGGCCTTTCAGGCCTTGTGGGACGGGCCGGCCGGTGAGGCTGGTGAGGCTGGGGTGACTGGTGTGATAGGAGCGGTGTCTGCCGCAGCACCATCCGTCACGCCGGTATCGGTCTTATCATCCTTGCCTTCGGACCAATCATCCCAGTCCTCATCAATATCGTTCTTCTTGGCCTTCTGCTTGCGCCGGCGACGCACGAGCAGCACAATCACCACGATAATGACCACGGCGATCACGACGATGACCACATACACCAGCACCGGCAATCCCTGATTGGCGCTCTGGTCCATGTTCGGATCGGCCATGCCGGAATCATCCACCGGCTGCATATCGGTTACGGGTATGGCGAGCGGGAATTCCTTGGTTTTGGTCTGCCCGTCGGAATCCTCGTACGTGACTTTGAGCGTGGTCTTCAGCTCGCCTGACGCGTGCGGCGTAAAGGCGTAACCAATCGTGCCGGTGGCGCCGGAAGCCACATTGCCCACGTACTGGGTTTTCATCGTGGCATCGAAACCTTCGCCCTCCATCGTGGCCTCGACGTTGGCGATATCGCCTTTGCCCTTGTTCACATATTCCATCGTGACCGTGTTTTCCTGACCGGCGATCACCTGGTCGGGCACTACGGGATCACTGATTTCGAACCGGTCAGGCTGACTGATCGGCACGGAAATCTTGACATCGGACTGGCTTGAGGAGCGGGCGCTGGCGTCCACATACTCGTATCGGAAGTTCACGGTCACGGGCTGGGCACCGCTTTTCGCGGAGGCGAGCGCCTGCATCGGCACGCTTTGCGTCATGGCGTAACCGCCCCACAGCGCGTCGACGTAGAACGTGTTCGTGCCTCCCGCGATGGCGAAGCTCTCGCCGCCGTCCACGGTGATGACCATGTTCGTCACCGCCACCTGACCCATGTTCTGGAAGGTGAAGTCGAGGTTGAAATCGGCGCCGGCGGCCACGGAATCGCCGCCATAGGTGAAGTTGGTGACGATGATGTTCGGCACCGGGCCGGCGATTGGCGCGGAATCGCCGTCGCTTCCCTGAGACGTACTGTTCGTGCCGCTTGTGCCGTCTGTGCCGTCGACTGCGTACGCCTGGTGCGGAAGGGAGATGACGGCAAGTGCCAGTGACAGCGTGGAGAGCAACGCGACGATGATGGCGATGGTGCGGTGGGAGAGGTGCTTCATCGGTCAACTCCTTGGGTTCTTTGGGCGGACGGCGTGGACGGAACAGTTGGGCGGGAAAGGTCGGTGTTGAGCCGATCGCTGGTGATGCGGCCATCGAGCAAGGTGACGATGCGGTCGGCGTATGAAGCCATCTGCGGATCGTGTGTGACCAGCACGATGGTCTGGTTGAAGTCATGGGCGAATGCACAGATCATCGTCATGACCTCGGTTTTGGTTTTAGAGTCAAGGTTGCCGGTCGGCTCATCGGCGAACACCACCTCGGGCTTGGTCACAAACGCCCGGGCGATGCCGACGCGCTGCTGTTGGCCTCCCGACATCTGGCGCGGGTAATGGCTGAGACGATGGCCGAGCCCGACTCGTTTGAGTACGCCATGCGCCGCACGTTCGCGCTGTTCCTTGGGCACGCCGCGGAACATCAGCGGCATTGCCACGTTTTCGAGCGCGGTCAGATTGGGCAGCAGGTTGTACGACTGGAATACGAAGCCAAGATGCTTCTGGCGGAAGGCCGCCAGCTCACGCTCGTCGAGTTTGCTGACGGGTACGCCGCCGATTCTCACGCCGCCGCGCGTCGGTTTTTCCATGCCGGCCAACTGGTTGAGCAGCGTGGATTTGCCGGAGCCGGATTCGCCGAAAATGCAGCAGATCTGGCCTTGCGGGATACTGAGATTGACACGGTCAAGCGCCACCACCGTCTCATCCTCGACGGGGTATTCCTTGCGTAGGTTTCTTACCTCGATGATTGCTCGTGGCACGGGCCTTCTTCCCTCGTTCGTCGCCATTGGCGGACGCGCGATAGCTGGTTATTATTCAGCACATCTCAAGTCAGAGTATAGCCGTTATGCAGGAGACGCACCCCTTAAGGGTGTTCCCGGATGGTGGTGATGAGCATGTGACTTCTAATCTCAAGGTCGACAGTTCAGGCTCCAGACGGACCCAGACCGGCATAATATTCAAAAGCCCCTGCCCCTCACAAACGATGAGGGACCAAGGGCTTATTACATCGTGACCCCGGACGGGCTCGAACCGTCGACCTTGAGATTAGAAGTCACATGCTCTATCCAGCTGAGCTACGGGGCCAAACTCGTGTAAGTCTAGCCGTAGGGGTGTAAAACACCTCGGCGTAACGTCGGCTTGCACCGGTACCATCGGCGATATGGGGACAACGGAGAGCAACGTAGATCACGCCGCATCGGGCCAGACCGTCGCAGGCGATAGCGGTGAGCTCACTTTCACATACGCACAGGGTCGTTTTGCCAGTGAAGGCAAGGATTGGGAAAGCCCGGTTGTGACCAACATGGCTGCATCCGTCTCTGCCGATGCCGGTAATGTCCCCGCCGGCAGCATCACCAACACCGGCACCAACAACACCTTCACCAGCACCACCGAATCGTCGCTTGCCACCCTGCTGTCCAACCAATGCCCGTTCGTTATCAAGGCCACCATTTTCGAGGGCAATGGCAAAAACGCCATTCGCGAACGTCACACATTCACCGGCTCGGTGCTGCGCCAGCTCGACCAAGCCAGCGCCCTGCTGAACGGCATCAACGAATCCGGCCAATACCCGGCCATAGCCCTGCGCGAAGCATTGGTCAACGCACTGGAACATCGCGATTACACGTACTCCGGCCCCACACTGATCAATATCTTCGATTCCCGCTTGGAAATCGTGTCGCTCGGCGGCCTGACCGATGGTTTGGAAATCAACGATCTACTCAACGGCGTATGCCAGCCACGCACCCCGCGTTTGGCTGAATTGTTCGCCGATTTGGGCCTCTGCGAGAACTGCGGTACCGGCATTCAACGCATTATGGACGCCTACGCGCAGAGCGCGGTCAGTCCGCAACTGCGCGTGGGCCCCACTTCGGTGGCAATGGTACTGCCTATCCCTGTATCGGCCGAGGCCGCGTCCTCGCATCGGACCGATGCCGATGCTTCCGCCGCGCCCAGCACCACTGACGAAGCACAGCATGCCAAAATGTACTCATTCCCCACGATTCAGCGCATGACGGATAACGCCGCAGATGCTTTGGCCGGCGCACGCATCATCGGCTGCGCGCCACTGCAGACGCTGATTCTCGGCAGTGGATTCGGCGAACGCCCGGACGGTGACGATCAGGCCAGTACCCGCCCGCTTGATACGGCAACGCTGGAACCGTCGCCTCAAACGTTGGAACAGTTCACGCTCAATTTCCTCGCGTTCCGCGGTGTGAAGCTCAGCCGTAAAACCATGCAGAAAGCGCTTGGCCTGAACAAGGATCAGATGACGCAGCTCTTGGACCAGCTGGAGTTGAGCGGCAAGATCGAACGTCATACGCACGCCAAGTCCACTACGTATTCGCTGGCACATGCCTCAGGACGGTAGCGACCAGGGCGACAACGACCAAATCGTCAACAACCCAAGCAGCAACGACCAGAGCAATACGGCCCAAGGCGCGATAAAGCAGCAGCTCAGTTCTCGAATACGCGGTCGCGAATCATGCGACCGGATTCGTCGAGCGCGGTGGAGAAACGGCCGTAGTCGGACAGAATCACGCCCATGTACAGCATGTCCACGAGCGCGGTATCGGCCACGCGCGAGAAAATCGCATTGCCATAGATCGTGTGCGAGTCACGACCCGTCAGCAACGTCACGTCGGCCCAGCTGGCCAGCGGCGCGCCGATGGCATTGGTTATGGCGATGGTTTTCGCGCCATGCGATTTCGCCAATCGCAACGCTTTGACCGTATCCGCCGAACTACCCGAATGGGAGAAGGCGACGGCCACAGCGCCGTGGGGCAGGTGCCCGGCACCGATCTGCTGCAGGTAAGCGTCGGTATTGAGACGGCATGTCAGTCCCAGGTAGCCGAGCTTGGTGAACAGATCCATCGCCGGTGTCAACGAGTTCTCCACGCCGAAAATATCGATGAACTCCGATTCGGCGAGTAGGGCGACCGCCTTGCGATAGGCCTTGGGGTCCAACGCACTGTGCAGCTCATCGATCAGCGCCTTCGCGCCATAGGCCGCTTTGCCGGGAATCTCATCTTCGCCATCCCACGGATTCAGATCGAATCCAGCCAACGGATTGAAGGTCACTTTGTGCTCGGCGGCCGGATGGCGCAACACGTACCGCAGTTCACGGTAACCGCCGAAACCGAGCTTGCGGGCGAAACGAATCACCGTCGGCTGGCTGACGTGGGCGATGTCGGCCATCTGGCCGACGGTCAGGTCGGCCGCCTCCTCGATATGATCCCGAATATACTGGGCCACGGCGCGCTCCGCCGGACGCAGCGACGGATACACGTGGTCGATGCGCTCACGTATTCCCACCGAGGATTGCACAGCCGCGCTCCTAGTCGTCCGTATTTTCCATTCCTGTTTCGAGGGTACCGGCTGTATACCGGCGAACAGTCGACTTGGATTGACCGCAACATGAACGGTGAGCGAACTCTTCCGTTTACCTTTCCGCTCCATTCCCTCTACAATCAAAACCATGGTGCGGATTAGCGTGGGAAGCCCCACCCATCACACAAGCGGGCGGCTGTACGGCGTGTTCTTCGAGGACATCAACCATGGTGCGGATGGCGGGCTGAACGCCAACATGGTGAACAACTACAGTTTTGACGGCGTCTATCTCGACCATCACACGTGGCGTATGGCCGGCGCCGAACGATGGCGTACACAGGCCGATTCCCTGCGTTTCTGGGATTTCATCAACTGTTCCGCCGCCAGCCTCGGCAGTGAGATACGCGGGATTCACGGTCAGCGGGTGACCACCGACTGCCCCGCCCCGCCAATTCACGCACATAGCCGATACGCTCGCATCACGTCCGATGTTCCTTCCGAAACCGGCCCTGCATATCTGGAAAACCTCGGCTATAACGGAGGCGGCGACAACGGGGGCGAGCCCGCGTTCTCCATCGTCGCCGACCACACCTATTCCGTCAGTCTCGCGGTACGTCCGGTTCATGGGCGGGCCAAGCTGTCCGTCGGCGTGGTCGATAGGTACGGTCTGCCGCTCACCAGCACCACTCGATTGTCGTATATCGTGGACGCAGATCCGCTTGACGATACGGAAGAGACCGGTCTGAGGCAGGACGATGGTGCCAATGCGCAGGATTCCGGCGTTTCGATCAGTCCGGATTCGTCGGATGGTGCCATCGCCATCGGCCGTGACGGCTGGTACCGGTTCAACGCCGACGTAACCGGACTGAACACCGATTACGGCAAGCTGCGTATCACCATTGACGCCGGCGAACGCACCACGTTCGATCTGGATCTGGTGCAGTTCATGGATGCGGACTATTGGGGCGCGGGCGACCCGAAATGGCGTTACGGCAAGCTGCGCCGCGATCTGGTGGAAACCATTCAGGCGTTGCGTCCAGCGTTTCTGCGATTCCCCGGCGGCTGCATCGTCGAAGGTGTGACGCCCGGCAATGAATATCGCTGGAAGGATACCGTCGGCTCCCTGGCCGCGCGACGCCAACAGTATTCGATGTGGTCGTTCAAGATGCCGGATGGTTCCAGCTATTCGCAGAGCTATCAGATCGGCTTCTACGAGTATTTCTGCCTGTGCGAGGACCTCAAGGCCAAGCCGCTGCCCACTCTGTTCGCCGGCATCGCATGCCAGTCGCCCGGCCGCGATCCGCACCACATGGATATCAATTCGGCCACTTTCCGCAACAATGTGATTCAGGACTACCTGGACCTCATCGAATTCGCGAATGGCGATCCGGAGTCCAGCTCGTGGGCCGCGGTCCGGCGTGATATGGGCCATCCAGAACCGTTCGGCCTGGACATGATCGGCGTGGGCAACGAAAATTTCGGGGCTGACTACGTGGCCAAGTTTGACATGATCAGCGAGGCCATTCACGAACGATACCCGGATATGCTGTGTGTGATGAGCGCCGGACTGTTCCCCTTCCAGCCGACGATGAAACGCAGCTGGGACCATGCGCGAGCGTTGGCCGCAACCGATTCCGGGGCACATGATTCCGCCACCGGTGACGCGATTATCGTCGACGAACATTCTTACCACTCCCCCGAATGGTTTGCATACCAAGCGTCACGATTCGACGCTTACCCGCGTTGCGGCGCCGGCGTCTATTTCGGCGAATATTCAGCCAACGGCTATTTTGCCGGCCAACCGCAGACCGAACAGGGCGCGAACACGTGGAAGTCGGCACTCGGCGAGGCCGCGTTCCTGACCGGTTGCGAGCGCAATTCCGACGTGGTGCGCATGACCTCCTATGCACCGCTGCTCGCGCATATCCCGGCTAAGGGGTGGGCGCAGAATCTTATCGAACTCAATCCGGCGCATGTGAACCCCACGGTGAATTATGAGGTGGAGCGGCTGTTTTCCACGCATCTGGGCGACACGACATATGCCGTGTCCATCGAGCAGACCGCGTCACGCCCCGCCAAACATCTGTATGTCAGTGCCACCGGGCATGACGGGGATGACGCCTGCCGTTACATCAAAATCGTCAATACCTCCGATTCCCCGGTGGATGTGACGTTGGAAATCGCGCGCGGACTGGCCGGGCTGGGCGCCTCGCCATCGCGACCGGTGCGTTTGGAGGTGACGACGTTAAGCGCCAGTCCGACGGCGAAAACCACTATCGGATACCGCGGCGAGGCTTCGGGGGCGATTGTGCCGGAACGTCGGGCTTACACATTGCCGTCGCCGTCTTCATTGCTGGCGATGAAGATCAAGCCGTACAGCGTCACGCTGGTGGCTTCGCGCTGATCGACATCGGCCATTAGGCCGATTCCTTTGCCGTTAGAATCACCCTCAAGGATGAGGGGGAATCGTGCAGATTCAGGGAATAATAGGGGCTATCCCCCATAGCGAATACAAGCACGGGAGGGCAGGATGGAAACCACGGCGGCCAGAAGACCGCCGGCCAACGATGAAGGAGTATGCGGTATGTTTATCAATCTGTTCCGCAGGCAGCGCCCTGCGCTCGCCCGGCTGGCCCGCAACTCCAACGCCTATCGTCAGCCGATGGTTGCGGCCGTATCATCGTCCGCAGTCGGCGTATCCAGCATCACCTCTGCAGCCAACACAGCCAACACAGACGGCGTATCCGGCGTATCCACGCTGGATGCCACCATCGGCCGCATCCACGACATCCCGCAGTCGGCCATGAGCCGACTGACCGGCTCCCCCACCGTATACGCGCGGTAGACCGGCCCAACCCACAACGGCGGCTCAGAGACTCGGCTCGATGATCCAGCTCAAGGTCAGCAATACGGCCAAAAACAGAACGTTGACGGCGGAGTAGACGGCCAGATACCGGCCTTTCTTGTGCGGGTATTGGCGCACGACGTTCTTGTAAGAAATAAGCGAGGCCATCGAGGCGATGAGCGTACCCATGCCGCCCAAATTGGTGCCAATGATCAGATCGCGCCATTGGTCGCAGAAGCCGGAAAGCAGAATCGTGGTGGGCACATTGCTGATGACCTGGCTGGAGCCGACCGCCACCTCCAGCGGATGGCCGCCGACCAGCGAGCGCGCCAGTTCGTAGAATTCGGGCACGCGCTTCATGTTGCCGATGAAGATGAAGAACATGCAGAAGGTGAGCGGCAGTCCCCAATCCACGTATTTGAATACGCGCCGATCGGTGAACAGGAACACGACGACCACGATCACGCACATCACCCACAGGGGAATCACGTCGGAGACGGCCAGTAGGCAGACGATGAACAGCAGCGAGTAGACGATGGTGCGCCAGCCGCCATAACCGGCGCCGTAGCCGGTGATACGAATCTCGTCGGGCTGGTGTTTGTTGCGCTCGGGAGCCAGCACGCCGGTTTCGAGGTCGCCCAGGTCGCCGACCGGTTTGCCGCCAAACACCACGGAAATCACGATGACCAGCAACACGGCCGCCGTGCCGGAATACGGTGCCATGATGCCGAGGAATTCCATGGTCGGCATGCCGGTCAGGGCTTTGAGATACAGGTTGTGCGCGTTGCCGATCGGGGTGAGCATACTGCCCACGTTCGCGCCAATGGTCATCAGCGTGACCACGAGGATGGTCTTATCCTCTTGCCCAGCCATGATGAGCACGGCCACCGCGAACGGCACAAACGTGACCAGCGCAACGTCATTGGTGATGAACATCGCGGAAAAGAACGTCAAAGCGACAAGCGTAATGACCAGTCCGCGCATGGTGCTGATCTTCTCCAGCAATCGCGAACCGATGATGCGGAACACGCCGATACGCTGGAATCCGCACACCACAATCATCAGGCAGATGAGCTGGCTGATGGTGCTGGCGTGAATGTAGCTTTTGTAATCGGCGTCCGGCGGCACAATGAAACACGAAATCAGGGCGAGTATTGCGGCGACGATGAGAATCGTCTCATTTTTGGCTACATTGATCAGCCAGCGTCGCATCCATTCCTCCGTGAATAACCCAATATCGCAACCATTCTATTTTACGCGCAGACCAGCATAAGGTACGTAGTCGCGTTGCGCTGGCGGACATGAGTTTTTGGACCGGTGCCGCACATCAGCCGCGCTCGTTTTTTTATTTGGACAAGGAAACATTGAGTTTGCATGTCTTCCATACAATGAACTGCCGCGCAATGCTGTGCCCGTATATACGGCTGCATCATTGTGTGGCAGGCCAGACACGAATACCGTACGTGGCTGGCTCATACCAATGGAACATAGTTTCATTCGAGGAAGAGGAGCGATGAAGTTGCGTATTACCCCAGTATTCCCGGTCAAACGTTTCGCCGCCGTGTCTGCACAGAACGTGAAGAACGTGCAGTTCGATTACACGAACATGCCCACGTACAACACGATCACCAAGTAGCGCGCACTGCCGCACTGATCGGCGGCACTTGCCGCATACATGAATGGCCGGTGTGCTGCGGATTCCTTACCAAGAATCCGCAGCACACCGGCCATTATGATATATGCCGCAATACAGGGGGCAATCAGCCCTGCACCTTACCTCCTTGCGCGCTACGGTATCCGAAGTTCATCATCTCGCTGTTGTAGGCGACCACGCCACGGCCGACCGCCGGCAGAACGATCATGCCGCCATCGCCATGATGCGCGGCGACTTCGTCCAAAGTGGCCGTCGCGGCATCCTCGACGTTCTCGCCGGAGAAACGCACACGATCCGACACCTGATGGGCGGCGACCACCTTGATGAACGCCTCGCCGATGCCGGTGCAGGACACCGCCACCGTGGACTGGTTGGCGAACGTGCCGCAACCAGGCAGCGGCGAATCACCCACACGACCGTGCATCTGGTTGGTGATGCCGCCAGTGGACGTGCCAGCGGCGATATTGCCCTCGGCATCGCGCGCCACGGCACCGATGGTGCCATGCTTCTCCCACTCATCGCCACCGGACTGAGCCTCGGCCAAGGACTGACGACGCTGTTCGGTGATGAAGTACTCGTTGCTTTCGGTCGCGACGCCCCAATCGGCGATCTCGGCATCGGTCGGGTCCGCGAACAGCACATGCTTGGTCTGCTCTTTGACGGCACGCGCCGCATCGATCGGGTTCTTCACGGTGCTTACGCCGGTGACCGCGCCGACCTCGCCATCGCCGGTCATCAGGCAGGCGTCCATCTGGGCGATGCCATCGCTGGTCAGGGCGGCACCACGGCCGGCGTTGAATTCGGGAGCGTCTTCCATGACGTGGATGGCGGCGACCACAGCCTCATGCGCCGGTGCTCCGGATTCCAACAACTGGTATCCGGCATCGAGGGCGCGCTGCAGATCAAGTTCGACCTGGGCGATGCGTTCAGGCGTGCTGTGCTTGCCACGACTGCCCGCTCCGGCGTGAATGACAAGCGTGATGCCGGTTTCGCTGCCCGCCAGTTCAGTGGTCACCGGCGAAACGGAGGATGTGGTCATATCGTGTCCCTTTCTGGAGTCAGATGGATGTGCTGACGCCAACGTATCGTTGCTTCCGCATGTATGATAGCCGTTGATGGCCGCGACCGGTTCCGCATTTCGCATCATCGGCTCGCGATGGCGTGACTCGTTACTGCGCCACCTCGCCACTACGCCAGGGGCAATGCGATGCCGGCTCGATCGGCCAGGTCACGCAACGACCACGTGGTCTGCCCCGTTCGCCCGACAACGCTATGCGCATGCCACAGCGAACTGATGATGGCTTCCTCGCTTATTCATTCGTCGAATGCACCCATCGATGTGGGTATGCAGCCATCAAAAAAACTCGACAACCGCAATGAGCCAGTCACTTGGCTACATCTGTGCTATCGTCTCGCCAATGATTCGAATGCCGGTATCAATGTCAGCAGCATCCGGGCGCACAAAGTTGAGACGGATGTGGGAATCATCCATTTCGTCAACGTCGAACACGCTGCCCGGCATGAACGTGACGCCTTGGGAACGGCAGGATTCCAATACATCCAGAGAGCGCACGCCGTCCGGTAAGGAAACCCAAATATAGTAGCCGCCTGCAGGCACGGTCCAATACACTTCATCCGGCGCATACCGCTCCAATGCTGCGATTGCTGCATCTCGTCGAATGCGGTAAGCCTTAATCAAACCGCGCAAATGTTCGGCGACGCGGCCTTCTTTAAGCAGTTCCAGGCAGATGCGCTGCGATGACGTGCTCGTATGCTGGTCGACCATGCGCCGCAGAGCCGCCAGCCGGTTAATCACATGCGGGTCGGCCACAACCCATCCCGTGCGCAGGCCCGAAGTGACGGTTTTCGAGAACGTCGACAAATACATCACGTATCCCGCATTCTCCATGCCCTTAAGCGGTATGGGGCGATGTGCGTCGGACGATTCCCCGCCGTACCACAAATCGCCGTAAGCATCGTCTTCCACGATCAGACACTGATAGCGCCGCGCCACGTCGATGAGTTCGCTGCGTCGTTCGGGCGGCAGCGTGGTACCGGTGGGGTTTTGGAACGTCGGGACGGTGTAGATGAGCTTGGGCCGGAATCGCGCGCAATAGCCGTCCAACAGGTCTGTACGCATACCGTGCTCGTCCACTGGAACGCCGATGATGCGCGCATCCGCCGAGCGGAAGGTCTGCAATGCCGGGAAGAACGTGGATTGTTCGACCAGCACGCAGTCGCCAGGATTGACGAATGCACGCACGATAAGATCGATGCCTTGCTCGGAACCGGAAAGCACCATCACGTTTCGTACATCGCACTGCACGCCGCGTGTGCTCATATGCTCGGCAAGTAATGCGCGGAGTTCATCGAATCCTTCGATAGGCGATTCTGGCTGACCGTCGAATTCGCGCGACTCAAACGCTTCAATGCTCACTGAACGCAACAAATCGTCGGGAATATCCGCCGGATTAGGCGAGCCGGTGGCAAAGTCGATGATGGTATCGCCGCGTTGCGCCCGCTCGGCCGAGGCAATGTCGTGGTAGGTGAATCGGTTGGAATAGTCGGAGAACAACACCGACCACGGCGGCCGCACAACGCTCGGTTTCGGCTCCTCGTCAATCGGCTCATGTCTCACTACAGGAATCCGGGCAGTCTCAATATGCTGCAACGGCAGCACGAACGTGCCTTTGCCTACTTTGGAGGCGATGAGTCCCTCATCTTTGAGTTGCTGATAGGCCTGTAATACCGTGGTGCGATTGACCTCGAGGCGTGAGGCCAACTCGCGTTCAGGCGGCAGACGATAGCCCTCAGCCATTGCGCCGGAGACAATCTGTTCACGCAGCTCAGCAGCCAGCTGCCGGTACATCGGCACCGTGCTGCGCCGGTTCAGCGTGAACTGCATGGCAGATCGTCTCCTTGATTCGTCGGTCGAATACCAGTCTAACGGCAGACGAATCGGCTACAGCGACAGGAAGAGCTCGTGGATGCGGACGTCGTCCGTGAGTTCGGGATGGAAGGCGGTGGCGAGGATGTTGCCTTGGCGCAGGCCCACCACGTGACCATCGACTTCGGTTTCGACCGTAGCCTCGGGGCCGACCGACACCACGTAGGGTCCACGGATGAACACCAGCGGAAAGTCCGCGATGCGCTGTGGGTCGTCGGCTTGGCCGAAATCAGCGATGGCTTGGAAGCTGCCGAGCTGACGACCGTAAGCATTGCGGCGCACTACAGCGTCGAGCGCGCCGAAGTAGACGTTCTCATCATTGTCGAGCTTCTTGGCCAGCAGAATCATGCCAGCGCAGGTGCCAAGCACCGGTTTGCCGGCCTTGATGTGGGCGGCGATCGGCTCGAACAGGCCGGTGGAACGCAGGAGTTTGCCTTGCGTGGTGGATTCACCGCCAGGCAGGATGACCCGGTCGATGGATTCATCGAAATCCTCGGCCGCGCGCAACAGCTTCCACGGGGCGCCGAGTTTGTCGAGCACCGCCGCATGTTCGGCGAACGCGCCCTGCACGGCCAGAATACCGGTCACGCCGTGCGTGGCGGTTTCGGCGTCTGCGGATTCTTCTTTGGAAATGTATTCAACAGCTACAACCATGTTGTCCTCTCCGGCTTCGACTCCCGTCACTCTCCGCGAGCGGCCATGATGGTCTGAATCTCGTCCTCGTTGATACCGACCATGGCTTCGCCTAGGTTTTCGGACAGCTTGGCGAGCAGATCGGCGTCCTGCCAGTTGGCGGTGGCCTTGACGATGGCGGCGGCGCGCTTGGCCGGATCGCCGGACTTGAAGATACCGGAGCCCACGAACACGCCTTCGGCACCGAGTTCCATCATCAGGGCGGCGTCGGCCGGGGTGGCCACACCACCGGCGGCGAAGTTCACGACGGGCAGACGGCCGTTGTCGTGCACGTACTTGGCCAGATCGTAGGGCACGGCCAGCTGCTTGGCGGCCTCGTAGACCTCGTCGTCGCGCAGGCCGACAAGTTCGCGGATCTGCTTGTTCATGGTGCGCATGTGGCGCACGGCCTGAATCACGTCGCCGGTGCCGGGCTCGCCCTTGGTGCGAATCATGGCTGCACCCTCGGCGATGCGGCGCAGCGCCTCGCCCAGGTTCTTCGCACCGCACACAAACGGCACATCGAACTGGTTCTTGTCGATGTGGTACACGTCGTCGGCCGGGGAAAGCACCTCGGATTCGTCGATGTAATCGATTTCGATGGCCTGCAGAATGCGGGCCTCGGCGATGTGTCCGATACGCACCTTGGCCATAACCGGAATGGACACGGCTTCCTGGATGCCCTTGATCATGGCCGGGTCGCTCATGCGGGAAACGCCGCCGGCGGCACGGATGTCGGCGGGGATGCGCTCGAGCGCCATCACCGCGCAGGCACCAGCGTCCTGAGCGATCTTCGCCTGCTCGGGCGTGGTGACGTCCATGATCACGCCGCCCTTGAGCATCTGGGCCAAATTACGGTTGAGTTCCGCACGATTCTGCGTCATGAGTTTCCCTTCGTTCGACGCTGCTTGGTATCGCGCTTCATTATTGAACGGAGTGGATTGGCCCCACCCAAACCAGTCCAATTTGGATGGGGCCAATTCGCAACTTCTGCACCCATCCAATCCAACCTCCACATGTTTATCTCTCCCATTTGGCATGTAATCCCTGATTGTCAATCAATCACAGGCCAGGAGGAGAAGAGTTGGCATGCGTGCGATTACTTGCTATTCGCATCGTCCGCATCGCCCGAAATGCCATCCACATATTCAAGAATGTCGCCGGGCTGGCAATCCAATGCCGCACAGATGGCGGCGAGGGCGGAAAAGCGGATGGCGGAAACGCGATTGTTTTTGATTTTGGAAAGGTTCACGTTGGTGATGCCCACCTGATCGGCCAGCCAGTTGAGTGAGCGGCCTCGCTCGACCATGATGCGGTCGAGGCGCAGGACGATATGGCCTATGCCGGCCGGACCGGTGGAGTTTGAGTCAGCCGTATTCAGGCCGGTCTCGCTCGAATCAACGATGTTCAGGCTGTCCTCATTCGGGCCCTCGGTGTTCGGACCGGCCCTGTTCGGACCGGCGCCACGCGGGCCTACGGCGCTCTTCCCCCTCACAGCAGACCGTCGACTTCCCGTTGCAGACCCATGCCATAATCGAAGATGCGCGCAATCAGCAACAGGATAATGCCAATCATCACCATCATGCCGCTTATCCATAAGCCCCAGTTGCCGCCCGTGCCAGCCAGGAAACATACGATGAAGTTCACCAGACCCACAATCGGCGCGACAATCAGATACCAGCCAGCCCTGTTCAACCGGTCGGACACCATGCCTTGGAAAGGCGTGGCATCCCTGCCGTCTGCAAGCCACACCGTCAAATCCTTGCACAGTGCGGCCATTTCGGAGAACGCCAAGGCCAGTAGAGCGTAGACCACCATTCTCGCCAGACCGGTGGAGATGGTAGCTACCATGTTGACGGGACCGTCGTGGAAGTTCTGCAGATTATAGGAGTAGTCCAACAAGTCGCCCTTGATGCTGAGGGTGAACGCGCCGCCGACATTCAGGTCGACACTGCCGAAGTTCGCGGCGAACGAGCGCGGGGAAATGAGGAATACCACCCACACCACGGCCGCGAGCGCTGCGATGATCCATAGGAGCGCGGCACCGATGCGGGCCAGGATCAAGGCCGCGCCACCGGCCTTATCCAAACCGAAGGATAGTTTCTTTGTCGTTGCCATGATTGAGCCTCCGCTTCATTGCGCAAACCAAGCAACTCATACTTGCATTATACCATAATTTATCGTTTGTCATTAAAAACCCGTTGTCTAAATGAAAGTGCAACACCCGTTAGATTGGAAATTGCCTAGAAAAC
>OBZO01000055.1_pt1 | contig 98910 bp, 76 predicted proteins | sample 1477001 | NCBI WGS metagenome assembly OBZO01 (sample SAMEA2580258, study PRJEB22360) | human gut metagenome | biome: human gut; feature: human-associated habitat; material: faeces | place: Denmark | collected 2008/2010 | reverse complement strand
AAAAATATTAACTTTTTTTAGTAAAAATGTTATTTTAAAAAAGGGGTGGTATAAAATTAATTATTTTAAGTGTAGTTATAGAAGGCAAAATTTTATTTTACTAAAAATGAATGGTTAAATGGAGGGATACAAAATGAGCAAAAATTATAAGAAAAAAATAGTAGTTGCTATGTTGTCGGGAGTACTTGGTATTTGCGCGTATACTGGCAATAGTATTGGTATAAATGCGGAAGGATTGGACAATGCGGTTGGTGACTCAGTCACAGAAAATGTTAACTCATCATTAAATCGTGCAAGTAATGGGAATTTTGAAGGTAGTGAAATTTCAAACAAGAGTACGTGGAATATAAAACCTTATGGAGTTTCTACAATTATCACTGATGAAGATAACAGTTATGGGAAGATTGCACTTGAAACAACTGATGAGTACATTCTAAAAAGAATTCCAACTACACCAGGAAAAACATATAGGGTTACTGCAGACTTGAAAGTAGCAACGAGGAATAACGCTGTTCCTACTGGTGGATATTTTACCGCTAGATCATTAGAAAATGACACATATGGAGCGGTATATAATGAAATAAAACTTACAGATATTTTAAAAAACTGGACAAGTCAAAGCTTTGAATTTGTCGCACAGGATAATGAAGCGTTAGTAGGAATTGTGAAATATAAACCAGATGATACTACTATAAATACAAAAAAAACAGAAATCAGTATAGATAACCTGGTAGTAGTAGAGAAAGGAGACATTGATTATAAGATGGTCTGGCATGATGAATTTAATGAAAGTGATCTTGATAAGGACACATGGTCATATATGCCTGGCACAGTAGCAAGGAGTGAGCAACAAAATTATACAACTAGTAAAGATAATGTTTATCTAAAAGACGGTGAACTTGTTTTTAAAGCAACTAAGCGCGAAAAGGTGGAAAGCAATCCTCGAAGACCTCAAGGGAGAGAAATTAAATATGATTCTGGATTTATCAATACTTCCGGAAAAGTTGATTTTTTATATGGTAGAATTGAAATGAAAGCCAAATTACCAAAAGGTCAAGGTGCATTTCCTGCGTTTTGGTTGATGGGAACTTCGTATGGATGGCCTGGTGGTGGTGAAATCGATATAATGGAATTGATTGGTGCCCCTACAAAGGAGAGAATGGAAACTGGAGATACTGATCCAACTGACAACGGTAGACAGAGTAATAAAATTGTATATGGGACACCACATTTTTATTATGTAAATGGTGATGTAGATAAGGATGGAAGTTATGATCCATATGAATTGGGTGGAAATGTTAGAATAACAGAAGATTTTTCTGATGAATATCATATTTTTGGAATTGACTGGACTCCAGAACGTATTGATTGGTATCTTGATGGCGTAATTTATAATTCTATGAACCTCTCTGGCAATGAACGTTTAGATGCTGCTGGTTTAAGTATGAATAGACCGCAAATTATGAAATTAAATCTTGCAACAGGAGGTGACTGGGCAGGAGATGCAGGTGATCATTTAGATGAAGATGAAACTACTATGAGGGTTGATTGGGTCAGATGGTATCAAAATTCAGAACAAAAAAAAGCTGCTGATGAATGGTATGCAAATGCACCAAAATTTAGCGGTCTTGAAGATATTATTATCAAAGAAGGAAGTAATTACGATGTATTATCAGGTGTTTCAGTTGATAAAAACAATTACACTATTAGCGCAAGCATAGATGACGAATATATGTATAAGAATACAGGAGAAATGGCATTAGTAAACACTATTAACAAAGGTGAAATCGCTAATTTGAAAACAGGTGTGTATAACGTACATTATCATGCAGTACCAACCGGAGTCAATTTAAACGGTGATAGCTTGGCACAAGGAAAAGCATATCCAACTATTTTAAAAACAAAAACATTGATAGTACTGCCAAAAGAGGGTATTACTGGTGTCGTTGGTGAAAAACTCTCTAGCATTGCTTTACCAGATGGATGGTCATGGATTAATCCTGAGCAAACTATATCAGAAAATGAATTATATTCTGTGTATTTTACAACAGGGAGTGAATCCAAAAAAGCACGAGGTATAATTGTCAATATTCCTGTTGAAATTAAAGACTTAGAAAGCGGTAATCCATCAATTGAAAATGAATCACCAACTACATCTGTTAGTAGAGGTATTGGATTGAATACTGATGTAAATGAAAAAATAACTTCAGAAGCAGTGATGAATGAAGCCGTATCAAATAATATTGTAGCTACTGGTGATAACACCACTATTCTTCCTCTGCTTTTAAGCATATTTGTCACAACTGCAGGGATATTAGGAATCAATAAAAGTAAAGGAAAAAATAAATTAGTACTTAAAGAGCAATCTAAATAATTGTTACAAAATATATATAGCATATCATATACATTTGTTTCAATTAATTTTTAAAGTAGAGAGTAGCTGAGAATAATTAGGTGCTTTAAAATAATGTAGGGTACTAAACAAAAAGTTTTAATAAAAAGTAGGGTTAGAAGATGTATAATCTTCAATAATTATCCTACTTTTTTAATGTCTAGATATACTTTATGTGACATATAAGTATATAATCATTTAATTAAGAACGTTTTTTACATTGATAGTTTTTTACATTTTAAAATAATGATAAATTTGTGGCATTAACAAAGAATCTTCCATAAGAAAAGACACTGTATCCACAGTGCCATGCTTCTGTAACTATCCAGTTCTTAGTATAAGTCGTTATATAAGGCTCTTTCATTTGTTATAATTTCGTTGTATTTCCAGGATTTTTATTGCCTTTATTTGCCTATTTATCCTTTATTTATAAGGATATTTTCAATTTAGTACCCGCTTTTTCTAATAAGAAATAGCAGTAAAAATCCAATACATTTTGGTCATAGTGGGAACTGTATCCTGCAATGCTGACCAATCTTGATTGTTCACATAGTTAGCATCCATAGTATGAAATGCACATAGTGTTAAAGCAGTAAGAGATATTGCAACAAATCCAAACCATTTACTACTCTTATGATTTAGTGTAAACAACATATTTATTGCTGTAAATAAAATTGCTAACATTCCAAATACTATCCACATAATGAATTCCTTTCCTAATTTTACCGTTTAATATTTTATTCATCATATCTTAGTTACAGCCACCTCTGACAAATCCCCAACAGCCTTTATCCTGCTTCCACGGCTCAAGATTCCATGGCTCAAGATTCCATGGCGTTTTGAATCCTCTTGCAAAGTCTGCATGACATAAAAACTGGTTATACATACTTGTTTGCTTTGTATCATTCTTTACTTGAGTATACATAGGATGGTATTGAATAAATTTATATATTTCTGACCAAGCAGATTCTTTGCTAATTGTAAAAGGACTGTTAGGCATAACACTTAGTGATATACCCTCGGAACGACTTATCCAAGATATGCTTCTAAAATGTTTAAAACTGTTTGCTCTCGTTTGTATATAGACAGTAGGTTCTAAAATAATTGATATTCCTCTGTCTTGTGCTTCTTTTAAGAATGGCTCTTCCTCTAAACTTCCATCTAGATAAAAAAAGAAATAAAGTCGATAGAAGCCCAATCTATTAAAGAACTGTCGTATGTAGATGACAAAGAATCGATTTCTTCAACATTATTATCTTTAATATTGGTTATCTCTTATGCATATATAGAAAATCCAGTAATCCCTAAGCATATTATTGAAGCCAAAAGTGAACACATAAGTTTTTCATGAATTTCATCTACTTTTAATTCAAATTATATCAAGTCAATAAGAAAAACATATGCATGAAATAGTTGTGTTTTATCTAATTGTGAATAATGCTATAGTAATAGATAAATGTATATTTATACTCTATCAGTTAACCCATGTAATAACATAACTTATAGAGTGATATAAAACAAATTTCATATACCACAATTTACCTTTTATCATACTCCCGCCTCCAAGAATAATAATTTATATTTTAAAATGTCTGTTTAACATCTTCAATTATGTTCCAACATAATACTTTTTTGGTGAATTAAGACAATCCAAAGCAATTTATTTCTGATACTGGCGTTGAATGACAGTGTTAGCATCTTAACTAGATGTCTTTGCCCTCATGATTCTTCTTGATTCATATAGAAGAACATGTCTGAATTAGTGAGAGTGGGGTTAATCCAGACAAAATGTAAAGAGGGGGAATAGCAAGTATAAATTAAAAAGTTAACCAAACGATCTACATTAAACTTGTTAACGATACCAGTAAGTAAGTGTATGTATATGTTTTATTTTAGAAAAGGACTTCCCCCATAATTAATATATATTAAATTAGTATGATTAGCAAATAATCAGTATTTTTTCAATTCAAAAAATCGAAATATACATAAATATATCATTTTTTACATTCAAAATGTATTTTTAAAAAATACAACTATCAGTTGCTTATATTTTGGATTTTATTACGTGTGAGCCAAATATATACACATCAATTTTTCTTGCAATAACGGATATAGGGTATAAGAAATCATCATCTTATCATGAAACAGATAAAAAGTGAACCGTACTTTCCATGCAACTCGCTTTTTATCTTTATTTCTTAGTATAAGTCGTTATATAAGGTTCCCTCATTTGTTGTATTTTCGTTGTAATTAATTGATTTTTATTTGCTTTATTTGTTGATTTTTTTTTATTTATAGGGATATTTTTATTTTTTACCTGTTTTTATATTAAAAATGTAATGGGAGATCAAAAAAATAAAAGAGAAAATTAAAAAAATGTAAAAAACATTGTTGTATTATAGAAATTTTAACTATAGCATTTATTGTGACAGGTCCTATTATTCTGAATAAAGGGTCCAATTATCTTGTATTGAAAAAATACAATTTTAAAGCTGAGCTTGGTATACCATTCGATACAAAACCTGAACCGTACTTAAATACAGAAAAGTTAGGTGCTGATGTAAAAAAGCTATATCTGAAAACACTAAAGTAACTGTTGATGTTAGTAAGGCTTGCAAAGGAAAATAGTTCAACAACTATTGATAAATTATCTGATTGTATTTAGCAAACTAAAGGGTTTGAAAGTATAGTGACAGAAGGGACATTTATCTCAGTTATTTTACAATTCCAGGTATTAGATCTATCATATACATCATTTAATAGTGTTGACTATAAACAAACATTCGATTACCAACAGAAATAATTAATGTATAAAAGATATATTTTTTTCAAAATAAAATTGATATAACTATGAGTAAAATTGTCATATCAAAAGTACAAAGTATCGCTTATGTCCATAATCTCTTGAGATCTTGGTACAGTTATTGTGGGGAAGATAAGAATAAAGCTTTATTTGCTATAAAATTAACTAATATAATAAAAAAGGTCAGACATTCCCATTCTAATGATTTACAATGTATTTTACAAATATCTTTGAATTCGTAAATATTGTGATACATAGTATTTACCTTTTTATATTGTATGATAAAAATTAATAAGTAAAAGTAATTAAGTTTTTGATAAAATTTAACAAAAAAATTAGTAAAATTAGTAAAAATATATTGATTTTTTTACTAACCTACTATTATAATAGGAAATATGAAAGCACTTAAATTCGAAAAATTATAACATAATTCGGGATTAGGTGCAGGAGGGGGGGACACTTAATTATACCGAAAATAATCAAAGAAAAGATATGTTTATGAGGAAAGTAAAGATTTTTAAGTATTTATATTGTTTATGTGTGTTTAATAGTTTATTTTGGAAGTATTATTTTGTTTAAAGAAATAGAAGGAAGAGGAAAGGGTAACATGGATAATAGGGTTGAAAGAAGAGGAATAGCATTATTATTAGTATTGGCAGGAATTATGGGGCAGTTTACTTATTCTACAACTTCAGTTGCTGCTCAAAATATTGAAGAGTCGGTGACAGAATTAAATCTTGTCAACAACGGAGATTTTGAAACTCCCAATGCAAATTTACAAAACAGGAATATTTGGCAATTAAATGCTGAAAATAATAAAGCTGAAATTGCGGTGGTTGACAGTAATTCGTTTGGGCATATCAAACCTGGAACCACCGATGCATCTGTTTTACAAAAAATAGCAACCACTCCTGGTAAAACTTATAAGTTTGAAGCTAAAATTAAAGTAACAGCAAATAATAGTTTGGTACCGGCGGGAGCTTACTTAGCTGCATATTCCACAAATGAAACTGGAGAAAAGGGTGATGTTATTAACGAAATTGATTATACAGATAAAAAATACTCACATTTTGTTGAACAGTCATTTGAATTTACAGCAAAAACAGAATATAGTTATATCGGCATAATGAAGAGAAATAATGATGAAATAAAAGAAAGAGTCGTTCAGACAGCAATAAGTATTGATGATGTACGAGTAGTTGAAAAAGATAATAATTATGTTACTCAATGGGAAGAAAGTTTTTCTGGAGATGAGTTGAATCAGGATGTTTGGGGTTATGAATTAGGTAGTATTCGTGGAAATGAACAACAGCACTACGTTAATTCTAAAGAGAATGTATCTCTAAAAGATGGAAATTTAATTCTAAAAATTACAGAGCGTAAGGATCGGTATAAAAATCCTAGAGGTGGAGATTCTGCTAGAGATGTTGTATATAATTCAGGCAGTGTAAGAACACACGGTAAGAAAGAATTTTTATATGGAAGAATCGAAATGCGTGCTAAACTCCCAGAGGGGAAAGGAGCGTTTCCTGCATTTTGGACATTAGGTTCAGATTTTACTCTAGATGGAGATATAAATGAGGCTCAGGGATATGGTTGGCCTGCATGTGGTGAAATTGACATTATGGAGATGATCGGTGCACCGACTTCTCAACGAGAAAACCAAGAACAAAAAGAAGGTAATCAAAGCAATAAAATTGTATATGGTACACCGCACTTTTATTATTCAAAGGGCGATACAGATAAAGATGGCAGCTATTCTCCAACGGAACTTGGTGGTAATAAAGTATTAGGAGAAAATTTGGCAGATGAGTATCACGTATATGGCATAAACTGGTCACCTGATAAAATTGAATGGTATATTGATGATGTTGTATATAACACAATGTATTTGGATAATGATGAGCGATTAGCAGCAGCTGCAAAAGCGTTTCAAAGACCACAGTATATACAGTTAAATTTGGCTGCCGGTGGAAATTGGGCTAAAAATGCTGGAAAATATCTTGCAGAGGATGATACAACATTTAAAGTCGACTGGGTGAGATGGTTACAAAATGATGAACAAAAGGCTGCATCTGAAGCATATTATGCAGACGCTAGCAAAATTACAGGTGTTAACGACGTGGTGATGAATGTTGGTGAAACGCCTGATCTGCTAAAGGGAATTTCGACTCCTAAAGAAAACTACATTGTGGACTATTCGGTTGATGATGAATATATGTTCAATAACGAAGGGGGACTGACAAACGCCACATTAAAAGTGAGAGGTAAGAGTGATAAAAATGCGTTATCAAAGCTTGAAGAAGGGGTTTATAACATCTATTATAGTGCATACGATAGTACTGGAACGCTATCTAGTGGACAAATTACTCCTACACAAAAAATTGCTAGGGAAAGTTCGTTACTAATTGTCTTAACGAGTAGCTTAAACGTGAAAAAAGGTGCAACATTATCTTCTATTTCCTTGCCTAAAGGGTTTAAATGGGTGAATGAAAACCAAGTTGTTAAAGAAAATACAAAATTTGATGCAATATTCCAAAAGAGTGAAAACGAAAGAAGTGTTAAGCTGGCATTACCTGTAACTATCATCGATGATACGACTAGTCTAAATGTCACTGTGACAGATTCAATACAAAAAGAACAGAATATTTCGAGAAAAAAAATTAGTGCTGTAAAAACTTCTGATGATAAAAAATTAGAAGATTTTCTTTTTACATCTTTACTTAGCGGAATGATTTTATATTTGTTAAAAAATAAAAGATAAGGAAAAATTTGTATGTTAACTAAAAAGTTTGTAATCATTTTATTAATAGCAGTCTTTTTTGGACAAACAATGACTTCTTCGGTTTATGCGGTTGAAGATTCAAATGTCGCTGTTACTGATGAAATGACTCCATTAGAAAAAAAAGTACTTGAAATATTTGAAAATGAAGATAACAAAACATTGGCCAATCAAGTGACACAAGAAAAAATTAACAAGTTAAAGGATGAAACAAAAAAATCTAATGAACCCATGAAAGATCATTTATTATCAATGCTTAATCAAGCTGAGCAGCAATTGCAGCAATTTAATTTGTTAGGTTTGGGAAATAATATATTTGCGCAATTGTATTTTCATGCTGATGGTAGTTATAAAGCAGAATTAGTAACAAGAAGTGGGCAACCTCATTCATATTTTAATAATTATGCTACGATAAAGATTAAAACTAGTGGCAAAAAAGTTATTTATACAAAGAATTATATTGGAAACGAGCAGCAGATTGCTAAAAGGGAAAATATTGAATTAAAAGAAGGTTATTTTTTAGAAATCACAAAACAAGAGCCAAATAGATTTGAGACAAATCATAATGATGAATTGAAACAAAATAATTCTAATCCTTTTATTTATGTTGTTAGAAACGGTCGGTTGGAGAGAGTTGATGATAAAAATAGATATATACACTTTTTAGGGCTGGGTGATGTTAAGTATGCAACTTTAAAGGTTGATTATAACTCGCAAAAGTTGACTCTTAATATAAAACCGGTAAAACCGCATGTCTATTTTAAAGATAGTTATGAAAAAATAGAGATATTAAACACAAAGGAAGAGGTTGTTTTTTGTAAAGATTTTATAGGTACAGAGCAACAGTTAAGTGAAAATATTAATATTGATTTTAAAGCTGGTTATAAAATAAGGTTAACTGGTAGTGAACATCATGTGCGAGTAAAATTTTATAATGAGGATCAGGAACCTGTACCTTTGAATTTAACACAGAATAAATCAACCGTTATTTTGAATGAAAATGGCGTTGCGGTTGAATTTACTGCAAATGATAGTATGATAGAGACATATCAAGCTGCTTTGTTTGAAAGAATACCTCAAGAGCAGTTGAATGAACTTAAACAAAAAAGTTCAAAACATCAAGAGTTTATCAATTGGATACTTCAATCACCGGAAGTTATGCAGTCTTATTTAAGCGCTGGATATGCTTCTTCCAGTAAACAAGGGGATATGTGTTCATATCAGTATATAAATAATTACTCATTATCTAGTGAATTAGAAGCCTTGGAAATCTGGTACAAAATATGGGAAATGTACAAGGATTCGCATAGTGGGGTTAATTTAAACATGGCAATTGCTATTGCATTAGAATTTAATAAGGGTATGGTTGCCTGGTATAATTCGTCACTAACTATAGACCCTTTAGTTCGTTATAAAAATTTTTATGATGCACAAAAAAATAATATTTTATTCGAGGATTTTTCAAGGTATACTGCACAAGAAATGAGAAATGTTGTAAATGCAAAGATTACCGATGAGGATATGGCGTGGTTAAGAGAATATATTAAAGAAAATAAACCAGAAATGATTACCAGAAATAATATAACCAAAGGTTACTCTTTAATACGCTATGTTTCTGTAAATCCAGATACAGGGGCCAGTGTTCATGGTAGTCAATTTTATGGACCGAATCCAACAATCAAAGAGGTTATTAAATATGGTGGTGTATGCGGTGCTATGTCAAAACTAGGAAGTGTTGTGGCACAAGCTTATGGTGTGCCTGCGTTCCCGGTAGGGCAACCGGGACATTGTGCATATATTTACCTTGATTCACAACATGATTACAAGTTGGGGTATGACGTATTTGGTTGGAATAAATGCGCAAATGCAAATACAACGTTACCGTATATTTTTATAAACCATTATTATAGTTTAAATTCAGAACGGTTTAAAGAATCAGAATATGAACGATATAAAGCAAAAAATACCAGAGATGGTAATAAAAAACTTATGTACATCAATAAATCAATTGAAAAAGAACCGCTTAATTACTTTGCTTGGCAGGATAAAATCAATCTAATGGCAAAAACGGTATCAAGTAAAGAATTCTCTCAATTACTTGATGATGCGGAGAAAGCATTCAAATCTTATCCGGTCATTGCAGCTGCTATTTCGCAAAAAAACGCTAGGAATAACGTATATTCTTTATTTAGTGATAATACTTATCAAAAATTAAATGAAGAAGTCACCCAACAAAAAATAGAAAGTGCAAAAAAAGGTGTTGACAGTTTACAAAAAGGCCCATATTTGCAGGAACTATACGAATTGATTAATAAAGCATCGAATATGGTACAGCAAATATCCCTATATGGATTAGGAAATAACAATTTTGCAAATTTGGTTCATTATGCCGATGATAGTCAGCGTACTGTTTTAATGATTAATTCAGGTCAACCGCATTCATATTTTAAGAATACTTATGCAACTATAGTTATTAAAGATCAAAATGATCAAGAAATATACAAAAAAGAATTTGTGGGCAATAAATCAAATAAGCAGGAAAATGTAAATGTAATATTAAAAAATGGCTATCGTATTGAGTTTATTCTGAAAGAAATAAATAGGTTCAAAACAAGTGATGAAAAGCTTAATAGGCAGCCTATAAATAATACATATACCTATGTTGTTAAAAATAACCGTTTAATGAATGATGTTAAGAGTGTATAGAGAACAGTAGTAAAATGTTAGAATATCTCAGAAAGAAATGTTACTTAAATTATATTTCTGATTTACACAATACTAATGCTTGGAAAAAGTTTATTAAGTATATTGATGAGGATGATTATTCAATTGACGAATGGAATGATGCAATTAATTATCTTCTAAAAGAAAATATAAAGTTTGAAGAAATATGTGATGCAAAAGAATATTTGCAGCAATGACATTTATTGACAATTCCCGTTTAAGGTGAAAAAAGTAAAGTATCGTTTAAAGCCATGGGGTTAGGGACAATGTCATTAAGTTAGCCAAACAGTAAATCCATAAAAATATATAGAATCTAACTTGTTGGTCTTTTATTAAAATTTATTGTACACAAAAAAGTACAGTATTGATACTGCTTAAAAAAGGATATAATTATTATGCTAATCGAATCGATATGTAAAATAGCTACTGACTTAGGTTAAATTTTGCGAGAATTAATGCGACTGGATCTAACTGGTCCTATTTCTTTAGAAATTATCGATTCAATATCAGGTGGATGTTTTCCACCTTTTTTAATTCTTGGATAATCCCTCAAAATATGAATTAATCTTGTAAAATTGACTTGATAATAGTATTTTCTTTCTTTTTTTGGATTTCTATTTTTTTTATAATTCTTTCACAAAAATTATGAAGGATAAGTCTGGCATATATTTCTTGTTTAATCAATTCTCTTTTCCTTGCATGAAAAGTATTGAGTCCAATTGCATATTTTAATTCTCCAAAGGTAGTTTCAATTTCTCGTCTCATCTTGTATATTTTTTGGGAATTCATCTCTATCTAAATTTGTGGCAATACATTCATAAGTATCATCACTAATTTTAATTCTTGTTGAAAATGACAATAAGGTACATCATTATCTAAATAGTCAAAACGAATTTTTTCAGGAAAGAATTTATATTTTTCAGGATGTTCCTTCACTTCTTTTTTTTGAAAGTTACAATTCTTGATACATCAACATCACATTCTCCAGATAAAGAGATGTGCATGCCTTTAAGCATTCCATTACTATTATAATCTTTTATTCGAATAAGAAATTTATTATCTGAATGTGAGACATGCTCAAATAAATTGTAAGATTGATAGTTTCTATCTGCAATAAAAATTGCTTTTTATCAGTATACCTCTCTGCAATATCGATAAAAGCTGCATTTTCATTATATTTTGCTTCACCTTCAATAATAATATCATCATAAGTATGTTCTAATAAATCATACGAAGCATGTATATGAAAAGCGTTATATCCTTTTTCAATTTTGCCATGATTAAGTGAATGTGTTTTATCATTGTACTGGTAATGTAGATTTGTCAATAGCCGTTAATCTGTATCCTTTATACAATTTAAAATTGATAGTTTATTAATATAATTTCAAATATATATTGAAAAGTTTCATGTTTAATCATTTTCTCTGTTGTATACTGCAGAAGAAAGGTACTCTTTTGTTGCCAGGGTTCTAGCTGGGAAATCTCAAAAAAGTGTTGCAATAAGTGCCAATATTAATGATAATCAATTGTCAAAATAGGAAAAACGATATAAAATATATGGGTATAATGATCTCGATTTAAAGAAGGGAGGACATAGTAAGGAGCCGCCTATGAAAAAATCTATAATACTTAGTGAACTTATTCCCTCTGAAAAAGAAGAACTAATAAGTTTAAGAGCAGAAACCGAATATCGTAGAACCGAAAATGAAGCAATAAAAGGATTGACTTCAAGAAAAGACTAATTGTATATGATTTTTCTGCATCCGTTTTAGTTAAAGTCACATTAACAAAAACAATATTATCAGTTCTAATAATGTTTAAATCTTGAATATCATTAAATTGTAAACCTAATAAATTTACAGTATCATAACCATGAGTTGATACTCTCCTTTCATATATGGTTGTTTCTGCAAAAACATCATATCGTGAAAGGATTTTTTAATATAAAGTTACCCCTTTAAAATTTAGAGATAAAAAAGGGTCACCCCACGGAATTTTAGACCGAAGTGGTGACTCCACACTAAATTAAATTTCTATTTTTACAGCTTCTTTTTTACTAAAAAATAAGCTGAGAAAATTAATCTGCTCATTAAGTTTCGTTATAGCTTCTTTGCTTGTCAAAAGAAGTAAATTATAGGTTATAAGATTATTAGTGCTATATTTTACTATTTTGAGCTATTAATATTTTTTACAGAGTTTCTTTCAATGAGAAAACATGGCATTTGTATTCTAATACTCATTGATTCTGATTGATTACTAATATTGTAATATAAAATTTTTGCACCTAGAACTCCCATATCAAAAGAAGGTGAATGTACAGTGGTTAAAGGAGGATTGGTAAAATTTACAGTTTCTATATTATCAAAACCAATTATTGATATGTCGTCAGGAACTTTATATCCGTTATCTTGTAAAGCACGTAGTGCACCAATAGCAATTGGATCACTGGCAGCAAAGATAGCAGTTGGCAAGTTCTGAGAATAAATCATGTCAGTCATCATTTTATAGCCAGATTCACTGCTGAATTTATCTTCTAAAATATAATTTTCATATTGTATGTTAAATTTTTTGCAATATTTTATAAATGACTCTTTTCGAGGATCTTCGTATATTTCTTGGTTTTGATCAACGAATTCTATTCCGCCTAAATAGCCGATTTTTCTGTGTCCATAAATATATAAGTATTGTATCACTTGTTTAACCGCATCATCAAAATCTAATACGATTGATACCTCACGACAAGGATATAGAGTCATGTCAAGTAAAATTATTCGTTGTGTATATTTTTTTAGTTTATCAATATATTTTTTTGAGAATTTTCCTAAACAGAGTATGCCATCAATCTGTGATAATGTACTATCCATATCTAGATCATCGTGAAAGAACCTTCTTACAGCAATATTATTTTTTTTTAAAAAAGATTCAGCACCGCGCCTTAGTGTCAAATAATATGGATCGCTTATTTCTTGATCTTGAGAAAACCATTGAATAATTGCAAAAGTAGTTCTTTTTTCTTTTTGTTTGATTGGATAGTTAAGCTGACGAGCAGCATTTAATACTTCATTTTTTGTTTTATCAGTAACACTAAGTGAAGTGTCATTGTTTAAAATTCGTGATACAGTCGAAACTGAAACGTTTGCAAGCTTAGCAACATCTTTTAATTTGGCCATTCTACGCTCCTTATCAATATTGTCAATATTTTTATAGCCACATATTAGCATATTCATAGATTTTACGCAAATATGATTGATGCTTTAAAATTTGATAATGTAGTATTTCACTGCATATTTTGTCGGGCAATAGTGTCTGTTTGTTAAATGACAGTTTGGGACACAGGGACAGAAATTAGAAATTTATATTCAGATAAGCAAATACTTGTGTGCTCGAATTTTTTCTGTTAAACAAATAATATTAAAGATTAGTTTAGGATTTAATCTGTTCTTTGTTACACTTATTTCTCAAATCAGCACTTTTTCTATCAATATATGCAAGACATCTAATTCCATCAAACTTTAATTCAAATAAATATTATGGTGAATTGAATGGCTTAGATTGATTAGCAGTTAGCATTGGTATTATTAAACGTTTGTTAAAAATATCAATCATAGTTATGATGCCATGTTATTTGATGCATGTGTGTTAGATAGATTAATAGACTGCAGCAGTGCAGATATTAAACCAATTATACTGTTAGGCTGACTGTTATGATAACTACTATTTTTTGGCATTTATTTTAGTTTGTTTAGCAGCATACAATTTAGTTTGAAATTCATCATGATGTATTTCGGGTTGCTTTATAAAGTTAGGCTGGTACATAAATAAGTTTAATACTTATAGCACTTTTGTGTGTAACTGCCATAACACTAGGATGAAACTTAGCGGATATTCTCGTGTGTTACCTGGCAAAGAAGGATAAATTGTAGAGAGAACTGATAATTAAGCTAGTATTTATAACTTGGATTCGGTAGCGTTGGCTAATGTTATAGTAGATTTAGAGGAAATAAACCAATTGAAAAATCTCGAGAAAAAAGATATAATTATATTATAAAAATAAACAAAATTATATAAATTTAGGCGGATATTGAAAAATACTTAAGCGTATGTTATAATATCCGGTGTAATAGGAGTGTTTGCGGATTTGTGTATAGATAATCTAAATAATCATATTTGATGACTCTTTAGATTATTAAGTGTAATTTGGATGATTCTTAATATAATACAGATTCCAGTTGCCGGCACCATAATTTTATTTCAATAACTTTATCTGATTATTTAGAAAAGTTATGAATGTCTATATATGAAGCGATAAACTGTATTCAATTTGTCGCTTTTTCGTTTTATCATATTTTAAAAGAAAGCAGAAAATTAATAAATGTAATATAAAGTTGTAATCGATTTTATAAATTCAAACATTTAATTATAGATTGATTTTTTAATTACATGAAGAATATGTGAAGAAGTAGATTATGATTATTATATATATCTAATTTTATTTGATGATGAAATTAAGAATATTATACAGGATTTTAAAATAAATGATGGTTCTACGTATACAGATGCAAGTTCTTTGACAGAGGGAATGATGGACTAAAGAATTAACAACTATAGAAAAAGCTTTTAGGTTTGATTAGATAAAATGTGTATATGCTCAAATTTTACTAGAATATCATCTGATTAAAAATGATATTTCAAGATATATAAATATTTTATGTACATTAGCTGATTTTAAATGTATACGATAATTTAAAAATTAATAATATCATTGATAGTTATCATATATTATTGACAATAGGTTAAATAATTGTTATTATATTGGTGTAAAATTGAACAGAAGGATTGTAACTCTTTGAGGCATGACCTATTATTTAGGATAATGAATCAAAGAGTTTTTTTGTATAAAAGGAGGAGTTAATATGTTTAAATTTATGAATAAACAAGATGGAGGAATTGTTTCACCAATAGATGGAAAATGTATAAATATAGAGGATGTTCCAGATAAAGTATTTTCAACAAGAATGATGGGTGATGGCTTTGCAATTATTCCATCAGATAATATTGTTGTTTCACCTGTTGATGGAATAATTGTTATGATACCAAATAGTAAACATGCATTTGGAATTAAAACTAGAAGTGGGGTTGAAATATTAGTACACGTTGGTTTGGATACTGTAAACTTAAAAGGTAGAGGATTTGAGACATTTGTCAAAGTTGGCGATAAGGTAAAGAAGAATATGCCTATATTAAAATTTGATGATAATATTATGGATGAAATGAATATAGATAAAACAACTATGGTTATATTTACAGCAGGTTATAATCAAAGTATAAAATTAGAATGTTATGATAGGGAAGTTCATAGAGGAGATACTTTGATTAAATAGAAGGAGGAATACTTCGTGAAAGTCATCAAAAAAATAAATAATAATATAGCAATTGCAGTTGATGGGGAAAACAATGAAGTTATTGTATTTGCTAAAGGAATTGGATATGGAAATATTCCCTATGAAATAAAAGATCTCTCTGTTATTGAGCGAACCTTCTATGATGTTGACAATAGATATTATGGTCTACTTAAGGAAATACCAAATAACATTTTTAACTTAGTTACAAAAATGGTGGATGTTGCAAAAAAGAATATTGAAGATGAATTAAGTCCTAATTTAGTGTTTATTTTAGCTGATCATATTAATTTTGCTATTATTAGGGAGAAAAATGGTATGGATATTTCGTTACCATATTCTTATGAATTAGAGTATGAATATCCACTATTAACAAAAATATCAAAGTGGATGGTAAAAAAAACTAATGAGGAATTAGAAACTCATTTACCAAAAGGTGAAGTTACAAGTATAACTATGCATTTTATTAATGCACTTGAAGGTACAAATACGAAAATGCATGCAGGTAATATTGAAAATAAGATATCAAAGGTTATCTTTAATGTTACTAACATAGTAGAAAAACATTTTAATTTTAATATAGACAAGAAGAGTTTTAATTACTTTAGGTTTAAAAATCATCTAAAATATTTTGTTCAAAGAAAAGAAGCTAGAGAAATGTTCACAGATAACAATCGTGAATTATATGAGAGCATGATAGAAAAGTATCCAGATACCTATGATTGTATCAGTAAGATAGATAACTATTTTTATCAGGAATATAAAGAAAAATGTACGACCGAGGAACTATTATATTTATTAGTCCATGTTAATAGATTGTATATAAAAGAGGATTGTCACCGAAAGGGCATCACCCCAGAAAAGTAATACTTTGATGGGGTTTTATTTTACTCATTACATTATTTGGCGCGCAAGATAATGTTTTGTATATAAAAAGGAGGAGAAAAAATGGCAAAGAAATATGAAAAACTTGCTAAAACGATTTTAGATTCAATCGGTGGAAAAGAAAATATTACATATTTTCAACATTGTACAACCAGATTGCGTTTTAATTTAAAGGACAGGAGTATTGTGAAGATATCTGATATAGAAAATGTAGATCAGGTATTAGGAAGTCAATGGTCCAATGATGAATTGCAGATCATTATTGGACCCGCAGTTGCTGATGCTTATGCGGAAATTTGTGAGTTTGGCAATCTCCAAAGAGAAGAAGCAATTGATGAAGATCTTGATGGAAATGCAGAAAAGAAAAAAGTCGCTTTAAAATCTGTACTTATGGGAATTATGGATGGGATATCAGGATGTATCACGCCGATTATTCCAATGATGATTGGTGGAGGAATGATCAAAGTATTCTATATGCTTGCGAATATGGTAGGAATCTTGCCTGAAACAAGCTCAACATATCAAATTTTATATTGGTTGGGGGATGCTTTTATCTATTTCTTTCCCGTTTTTTTAGGCGCAACAGCTGCTAAAAAATTTGGAGCAAACCAAGGTGTAGGAATGTTGTTAGGTGCATTGCTTATTTATCCAAGTTTTATTGCAATGGCAACTGAAGGAGCTGCTATGTCAATTTTTGGATTACCGGTTTATGTTGCAAATTATTCAACTACCGTTATTCCAATTATTTTAACTGTTTATATTTTAAGTAAAGTTGAGAAACTAATTAATCGATATTGTCCAGATATTTTAAAATCATTTGTTGTCCCTACAGGTTCTTTATTAGTCATGTTACCAATTATGTTAGTAGTAACGGCACCGTTGGGATACTATATTGGAACTTATGTGGCAGAAGCGGTTATTTGGATTTATGAAACAATTGGTTTCTTAGGGGTTTCTATTTTGTGTGCATTGTTACCTTTAATGGTTATGACTGGTATGCATACAATGATGACACCATATTGGACTTCGGCCTTCGCCTCTTTAGGATATGATCCTTTCTTTTTACCAGCTATGATTCTTTCTAATATGAATCAATTTGCAGCGACTTTAGCAGTATCATTAAAAGCTAAGACAAAAAAAGTAAAATCTACTGCCATGTCGTGTGCGGTTACTGCAATTGTTGGTGGGGTAACAGAACCGGCTATGTTCGGGATTACTTTTAAGTATAAAAAACCATTGTATGCAGCGATGATTGGAAATGCAGCTGGAGGATTAATTGCTGGACTATTAAAAGTTGCCTGTTATGCATTTCCAGGATCAGGAGGTATGTTTGCAGTAGTTACTTTTGCGGGTCCAGGAAATAATTTGATATTCTTTTTAATTGCTGCATTGGTAGGAATGATTATTACATTTATATTAACTTATATTTTAGGAATAGATGAGAAAGAGGTGTAGGGAGTGGCTTTTCCAAAGAATTTTTTATGGGGTGGCGCAACGGCTGCTAATCAATTTGAAGGTGGTTGGAATGAAGATGGTAAATTAGATTCAACTGCTGATCACTTTACATTAGGCTCAAGAACAGAGCCAAGGTTATTCACTGAAAAAATAGATGAGGATAAATATTTTTATCCATCACATAAGGCGAGTGATTTCTACCATCGTTATCAAGAAGATATTGCTTTACTGGGTGAAATGGGATTTAAGGTTTATAGAATGTCAATTAATTGGAGCCGTATTTTCCCGCATGGTGATGATGAAGAACCAAATCAAAAGGGAATTGAATTTTATAGGAATGTATTTTTAGAATTGAAAAAGTATAATATTGAACCACTTGTGACAATTTCACATTATGAAATGCCTTATCATTTAGCAGAAAAATATGATGGCTGGTATGCACGTGAAACAATAGATTTTTATTTAAAATATTGTCAAACGCTTTTCAATGAATACAAAGGACTTGTTAAATATTGGCTAACGTTTAATGAAATTAATAGTTTGATTCTTGGAGGTAATGGATATTTCTCTGGTGGAATTCTTTCGTCATCAAAAAAGGACATGGGAGCTGGCGTTATTGAAGATTTAGATACATTATCAACAGTAGAACAACATAATGATATTGTGAAACAATATCAAGCATTACATCATCAACTTGTTGCTAGTGCATTGGCGACCAGAATGGCTCATGAAATTAGTGGTGAATACCAAATAGGATGCATGATTGCTGGAATTACACAATATCCATATTCTTGTCGACCTGAAGATATGTTATTAGTACAGAAAGAACGTAGAAATATTTTCTATTATTGTCCTGATATTCAAATAAATGGAGCATATCCTCGCTATGCACATCGTTATTTGAAGGAAAACGATATTCATATCAACTTTGGGGAGAATGACGAAGATATTTTAAAAAGCGGAACAGTTGATTTCTTTACCTTTTCATATTATTCAACTGGTTGTGTAACAACAGATAAAAATTTAGAAAAAACAAATGGTAATTTAATATTTGGAGTTGCTAATCCATATCTAGAAAAGAGTCAGTGGGGTTGGCAGATTGATCCTTTGGGGTTACGTTATTTTTTAAATGAAATATACGACCGTTATCATATTCCTATTATGGTTGTTGAAAATGGATTAGGACAAGATGATAAATTAGAAATAGATAAAACGGTTCATGATGATTATCGTATTGAATATATGAAACAACATATTCAGGCCATGTCTGAAGCTGTTGATGATGGTGTTGAACTTGTTGGTTATACACCATGGGGATGTATTGATTTAGTGGCTGCATCTACTGGCGAGATGATTAAAAGATATGGTTTTGTTTATGTTGATGTAGATAATTTGGGGAATGGAACATATAATAGATATAAAAAAGATTCATTTTACTGGTATAAAAAAGTAATTGCTTCAAACGGAAGAAAATTAGATTAAGTTAATATTCTGTTTATTCATTTATAAAGTTCATTGATTCTTTAAATTGGAATTAACCATAAAAAAAGATGAACAAAAGTTCATCTTAGTGTTTCAAATGGTGACCCGCAGGCGATTCGAACGCCTGACCCTCTGATTAAAAGTCAGATGCTCTACCGGCTGAGCTAGCGGGTCATAAACACTTAACAGTGCCATATAAAAATAACATAGTTTTGAAATAATGTAAAGCTATTTTGGGAAAAAATAAATTAATTTAGCAATGTTTTTCTTATAATGATGAAAATTGTTATAATTATTCAGCATAAAGAGAACATGAATTAGTAAAAGAACTAGCTGATATAATAAATAGTCCTAAAGATTTTGATCTTTAGGACTTCTTTTTGCTTGGGCGGGAAGGTCATATATTTTTCGTAGCTCTGAGATCGTTTGATAGATTTTAGGTTTATAAGTTTTTAAAGCATTTTTTTGATAATATAGAGAAGCAATTTTTTGATATAAATCATAATTATATTTTTTTATACAATTAAGGAAATAGGGTTTAGTTTGCCCTCGTAAATAGAGAGTACCGGGTAACACATAATCAGCGTTTACTTTTTTTGCCATTTTATATAATCCATTTAAATTTCCGGGTTGATCAGTGAGATAAGGGATAATTGGCATAATGTGAATACCAGCATGAGCTTTAGTTTCCTTTTTGATTTGGTCAATTACTTTAAATCGTTCAATAATGGGTGAACTTCCTGGTTCGATGATTTTACGTAAGTCATCATCAACAGTAATAATAGTACAAGCAATATTAACATAGGTTATTTTTGATAATTCATTGATTAGTTCAATATCACGAAGGATTAATGATGATTTGGTAGAAATAATAATAGGTGTTTTATACTTAATCATTAATTTTAAAATTTCTGGCATTATTTGTAATTGTTCTTCTAAAGGCTGATAACTATCACAAACACCCCCAATATTAACTAATTCGTGTTTCCATTTAGGTGATGATAATTCTTTTTCTAAACAAGATAAAATATTCTCTTTATAATAGATCGTGCCAAAATAATCATTGTTGTCAAGGTATTTATGACTGTAAATAGCATAACAATAAATACAACCATGTTGACAGCCGCGATAGATATTTAAATCCCACTTAAAGGGAAATCGCCCACTAACTTTATTTAAGGCGCTTTTAGATTCTAATGGTTGATATTTCATTTTATCACCTTCTGATTTAATCATAACATATTGCTTGAAATATGTATGTAAAGAATCGTTGTTGGGAATATTAATTCTACATAATTCTAATAATTGTTATGATTAAATAAAAATAAAAAGGATGAATGGTGATGAAGACTAAATATGTGCTAGTATTGATGGCAATGATGTTTGTTATTAGTGGCTGTAGGGAAGAGGTAACAAAGGAAGTAGGAGATACAACGATTAATATTGCAGAACTAAATGGCAAAAGAGAAATTGATAAAAACGATAAAATATTTGCGAATAATAATCAGGGGAAGCATGATTTATTAATGTTGATGGCTAATAGTGTGGATCATTATAATTTAATTAGTGGAACAATGCTTTCAACGTTAAGCTATCAAGGACAAAAAAGTGAAAGCAAGTATATTTTTCAAGTTAATGTTCCAGAATATCAGTCATATATTTATTTAGTTCCTTCAAAAAATGAAGAAAGCCAAGTAACTTTTAGAGATAGTGAAAGAATGTATTTTTTTGTTGGGGATTTAGTGAGTCTAAATAATAACTTAGATGAATTAATCAATAAGCAAATGATGACAGTTGAGGATGTAAGTAAAGATGATAGCTTATTTAAATATAAAGATTTGACACTTGAGGAAAGGGTTGAAAATATGGATATTAGTCGAGTAGCTAATGATTTGTTTGGCGATGTAGCACCATATTTATTACCTGAAGATATTGCACTCAGACAAATAGGTACTGCTTATAATAATTATGAAATAAAGGGAGAAGAAAAATATCTTAATCGAGATACTTATAGAGTAGAGGGGAAAATAAATGATAGTCTCTATAATAGTGATAGCACTTTTTCTATGTTGGTCGATAAACAAACTGGAATTGTTCTTAAATATACTAGGACTACAAAAGATAGTCTGGTAGAGATGAAGATGGAAGGTATTTCGATTGATGAAATGAATGAAGAGAATATGTATGCTAAATATCTTAGTCAAAAGTAGAATTTTTACTACTTTTTTCTTTTTTGATAAAAAAATAAATTTTTTTCATAAAAAGGGTTGCATCATTCTAGGGATAATGATATTATATTAGGGCACTAAGTTGCTTGAATAGCTCAGTTGGTAGAGCAATCGGCTGTTAACCGATCGGTCGTAGGTTCGAGTCCTACTTCAAGCGCCATGGCCTGTTGGAGAAACGGTTAACTCACATGCCTTTCACGCATGCATTCACGGGTTCGAATCCCGTACAGGTCACCATTATGGAGGTTTAGCTCAGTTGGGAGAGCATCTGCCTTACAAGCAGAGGGTCAGCGGTTCGAGCCCGTTAACCTCCACCATTTTTGTTATAAGCCGGCTTAGCTCAATTGGTAGAGCAACTGACTTGTAATCAGTAGGTTGAGGGTTCAAGTCCTTTAGCCGGCACCATTAAATATGCGGGTGTGGCGGAACTGGCAGACGCACTAGACTTAGGATCTAGCGCCTTCGGCGTGCAGGTTCGATTCCTGTCACCCGCACCATATTGAATGTGTTGAAGCGATAAACATGTAAATTGTTTATCACTTTTTTTGTATTTAATAGAAATATTTTTGTAGAACAGCTATAGAATATAGCTAAGCATGAAAAATGTTGGATTGTAAAATCAATGATTTGATGGAATTGGTATATAGCATTAGAGGTGAAGATAAAAAGCTTGCATATTACATATTTTTAAACAAAAAGAAGGAAGTTAAGAAAGGGAGAAAGGAAGAGTTTATTACTGATTACTCGACGTATGATTATAGAAAAAGATGTAGAAGATAGGATAAATTTTTTATTTTGCTAAGTTCATAAACTTATCTATAACAAGTGCTTTTTTAACAAAAATTTTATGTTTAACGATAATAAGAGCTCTTGACATTAAAATTGAAATCATCTAAAATAAAGATGTAAAGAGGAAAGTAACCGTTTATATTTATTGTAAATTAACGGGCTTAACCAAATACCAGAAGCTGCATACTGCGATAACTGGGATTGGTTTAAGTCCGTTTTTTAATGCTTATCCAATCCATTCACAAAGAAAGGAGGATAAAACATGAAACTGTTACATCAACTATTGTTACAAACAAATATAAAGAAAATAACAATATCAAGTCCGCTAACAGGTGAAATTGTACCGCTCACTAATGTTAAAGATGAAGTATTTTCTAGTGGTGCTATGGGGAATGGGATAGCTATTATGCCAATTAAAGGAGAATTGTATGCTCCAATTGATGGTAAAATTACTGCATTGTATCCTAGTGGACATGCTTTAGGAATCACAAGCAAAAGTGGTATGGAAATTATTCTACATATTGGGATCGATACAGTTGAATTAAATGGAGAAGGCTTTATCATACATGTAAAGTCTAATCAATTTGTGAAAAGGGGCGATTTGTTGATCTCGTTTAACATAGAAAGGATAAAAAGCAAAGGATATAGTCCTATAACTATGGTACTTGTAGTTAATTCAGATAAGTTTGGTACTCAATATAGTGCAGATGGGAATGTGTTTGTCGGAAATACATTGTTGTGGTATGAATCATGAAAATTAAGCGTATTTATAATAATAATGTTGTTGTATCTAATGATATGAGTGGTAAAGAAATTATTATCATTGGGCGTGGTATTGCTTTTCAAAAAAAAGTTGGAGAAGAAATTGATCAAGTAAAGGTAGAAAAAATATTTTCTGCAAATGATGAATCTATTGAAAATAATCTTAAACGTTTATTAGAAAGCATACCAGCGAATAATTTAGAACTATGTCATGATATTGTTACCATGATAAATAAAAATAGTGAACTTAAGGTGAGTGATAATATTTATGTCACATTAGCAGATCATTTAAGTGTATCTTTAAAGAGAGAACAAGGTGGTATTATTATTTCTAATCCATTGTTACCAGAAATTAAACAATTTTATAAAGAAGAATTTCAATTAGCTCTAAAAGGTGCGGAAATTATCTGGGATCAGATGGATATTAGGGTATCTGAAAATGAAGTTGGATTTATTGCACTTCATATTATTAATGCAACAATGAACCAAAATATTCAAGATATGATGAATATCACAAAGTTAGTTAATGAGATTATCGCAATTATTGAAGACAACTATAAAATGAAATTAGATGATAAGTCGATTTATTATGCTCGTTTTATTCGTCACCTGCAATTTTTTGCACAACGTGTATTTAATGATGAAATAAATGATCAGATTGATTATCTCAGTATGAAAGTGAATGAAGAATTTATTAATGAAAAGCAATGTGTGGATGATATCTGCATCTTTATTGAAAGAAAATATCATAAGAAAGTCTCAGAAACAGAACGTGGTTATCTAGTTTATCACATTGCCAATATGACACATGAACATAATTAGGAGAATAATTTTATGGATTATAAATTAGTTGCTGAGAATATAATAAAACAAGTAGGTGGGAAAGAAAATGTAAAAAATGTTGCACATTGTTTAACTCGCTTACGTTTAACCTTAACTGATAATGATAAGGTGAATGAAGATGGTTTAATTAATGTAGATGGTGTTATCAAAGTGGTTAAACAATCAGGGCAAATTCAAGTAGTAATAGGTACTGCAGTGAGTTCGGTTTATAAAGAATTTGTTCATTTAGGGGATTTTAATACTAAAGGTAATATCGAAAGAAAACAAACAAATAAAAAGGAAACTATAGTTAATCAGATTTTTCGTTTTATATCTAGTAGTTTTATTGCTGTTTTACCTGCAATAATTGCTGGTGGTATTGTAAAAGCATTTTTAACAATTATGACACTAATAGGATTAATTGATACTACGGGATCACTTTATCAATTACTTACATTTATGGGTAATACCCCATTCTATTTCTTACCTGTATTAATTGCTTATGGAGTAGCAAAACATCAAGGTTCTAGTGTTGCATTAGCGCTCACATGCTCAGCCTTTTTGTTATTACCAGATTTGCAGACGGCTTTGAGTGAAGGAATAGATATTATTGGACTTAAAGTAGCAAATGTATCTTACAGTTCTACAGTATTTCCAGCCTTTCTTGGAACATTCTGTTTAAAATACATTGAAAATTTTTTTAACAAATATATTCCAAATGTAATTAAAACAACTTTTCAACCATTGTGCGTAGTACTTGTTGCAGTACCTTTATATTTATTAATTATAGGTCCATTTGGTTACTATGTAGGAAATGCTTTACAAGATGTTGTCTTGTTCTTGTATGATAGTTATGGTTGGCTTACAGTTACTTTATTAGCGATTTTAATGCCGTTTTTAGTGGCTACAGGAATTCATACAGCAGCATTAGTACCTTTGGTAATTGCAACAAATGCCGCACAAGGGACAGAAGGGATTATATTACCTGCTATGTTTTGTGCCAATATGGCTATTGCATCATCTTGTTTGGCAGTTAGTTTCTTTTCCAAGAACAATCGTACTAAAGCAGATGCTTTTCCCGCAGCAATTACTGCTTTTCTAGGTATAACTGAACCAGGATTGTACGGGGTAAGTATTCGGTTAAAAATGCCATTATATTGTGGATGTATTGCAGCGGGTCTTGGTGGATTATATGCTGGTATTTCAAGTTTATATACTACAACTCTATCGGCATCTTTGCTTTCTTATATTGGTTTTATTGGTGATAATAATGCGGTAAACTTAATTAATGGTATTATTGTAGGTGTTATTGTTGTTGTTTGCTCCTTTATCTTTACTGCCCTAGCATATAAATCCAATAAAGTAGTAGATGAATTCGATGAGGTATAATTATGTTTCCTGATACTTTTCTATGGGGTGGAGCAACAGCTGCAAATCAGTTAGAAGGAGCATGGAATATAGATGGTAAGGGTAACAGTTGTATGGATCATTATACCGGTGGTGTAAATGCTATAAAACGTCGTATCACCCCCGTGTTAGAAAAAGATAGTTTTTATCCAAATCATGAAGGAATTGATTTTTATCATCGTTATAAAGAAGACATAGCTTTATTTGCTCAATTAGGGTTCAAAACATATCGTATGAGTATTGCTTGGAGTCGTATTTATCCTAATGGTGATGATAAGAATCCTAATGAAGATGGACTACAATTTTATAGGAATGTATTTAATGAATTAAAGAAATATAAAATTAAGCCTATTGTGACAATAAGTCATTATGAAATGCCTATGAACCTGTGTTTGAAATATGGAGGATGGTATAATAAACAATTAATTGATTTTTATTTATGCTATGCCAAAACAATTATGGAAACATTCAGGGATGATGTTGAATTATGGATCCCTTTTAATGAAGTTAATTGTTTGACAACGCCGTTTGGTGCCTATATTTGTGGAGGAATGATTTTAGATAGTATCGAGAATAGTGATGCTGTTCGGTTTCAAGCAATGCATAATATGATGGTTGCAAATGCTCGGTGTGTTATAGCGGGTAAAAAAATTAATCCTAATGCAAAATTTGGTTGTATGATTGCTTATATGACACGCTATCCATATACCTGTAAACCAGAAGATGTATTTTTGGCACAATATGAAGATCACTGGAGAAATATGATTGCTGGTGATGTTATGATAAAAGGGAAGTATCCATATTTTATTAAACGGATTTTTAAAGAGAAAAAGGTTTCACTTACATATGATAGAAAAGAGATGAATGATTTAGAACAGGGGATTTGTGATTTCTATGCGTTTAGTTATTATTCGAGTAATTGTGTTTCTACTGATCCTGATGTAAATGCAAAAGCAAGTGGTAACTTGGTAGGTGGTATTCGAAATCCATATTTGAATATTTCACCATGGGGTTCTACGCCAGATCCTTTGGGCTTGAGATGGTTATTGAATCATCTTTATGAACATTATCATTGTCCGTTGCTTGTAGCAGAAAATGGTATTGGTGCTATTGATGAATTAGTAGATGGTAAAATTCATGATAGTTATCGTATTGAATATTTACGTAATCATATAAAAGCGATAAGAGAGGCAATCGATGATGGGGTTGAAGTAATTGGTTATACTTGTTGGGGATGTATTGATCTTGTTAGTGCATCATCTGGTGAAATGAAGAAACGTTATGGCTTAATTTATGTTAATAGACAAGATGACGATAGTGGTGATTATAGACGTATTAAGAAAGATTCATTTTATTGGTATCAAAAAGTAATTGAGTCGAATGGTGAGATTCTAGATTAAATTGTCTTATCTGTTTTAAAATGATGCTATTTGAAGGAAGTAATTTCTAAAGTTACTTCCTTTTTTGTAAAATAAGTAAATAACTATGAGAATATTAAATAAAGATAATCAAAAAAGTAGGTTATTTTTTCCAATTTTTTCTATATGCTAATGGGGTCAAATTTTCTCTCGCTTTAAATAGGTTGATAAAATGAGATACATTATTCATACCAACTTCAAAAGTGATTTCTTGTACTGTTAAATCTGTATTTTTTAATAATCCTTTTGCATAAGAAATACGTGATAATATAATGTATTCATTAATAGTCATCCCTATATATTTTTTAAATTCTTTTGAAATATGAAATTTACTTCTATAGTATTTTTTTTCAAAATATGATAGTGAGAGCTCTGAATTAAAATTTTTGTCTATTTCTCTTGCGATTTTTTGAATGTATTTTGGAATTGTAAAAAAATCATCATTATCGGTTATATTTCTTATTATTAGTTGAGTAAGCATGGAATTGATTAAATTTGACGTAATAGCATCTGTTGTGATATCACGTGCTTGCTGTATAGCCATGATTTGCCATAATGTTTCTTCCCAAAAGTAACGATCTTGACAGTGAATAATTTTAAAACCATTTTTTGTAAATTCATTATAATATTCAAAAGCATTATTTGCATTAAAATGAATCCAAAGAAATTCCCAATCTTCATTTTTATCAGTTCTGTATAAATGATGTTCGTTGCAGTTTATAAAGAAACAATCATTTTTTTAACTTGAAAAATGTCATCGTTATATTCTAAATATCCTTTACCAGACAAAGTATAAACAATTAAAAAAGAATATAAATATTGACGTTCTGAAAAATAAGGATAGGTAGTTTTAAAATAACCTATTTCTTGAGGATAAAAATAAATTTTCTTGGCATTATTATTAGGCGTAAGTATTAGTCTTATAGAGTCATCACTCCATATATTAGAACCTCTTTCTAATAATTTATGATGTTGTGGCATATTATATTTCTCCTTAAATTTCTATAAAATTATTTTGAAGATATAAATTTATTATACCACAAGATTCTATTATTTTTTGGAAATTTTCTTTGATGTGTTTACTCAAAAGAGTACGTATAATAGTGTTGTAGCATGAAGAAGGAGGAAATATATATCGAATGCAGAGAAAGAAAATATTAAAACCAAGAATTGGTATTTACACTATGGGATTAAAACACTATTGGAAACAATTTCCTGGTTTGAAAAATCGATTATGTAATTATGGGAAGTTTATTACTAAAAAAATAGAACAGTTAGGATGTGAAGTCTATTATTATGGAATGGTTGATTGTGAACAAGAGGGATTAAAAGCAGGTGAGTTCTTTAATTCAAAAAATGTAGATTTGATTTTAGCACACTCAGCTACATATGTAACAAGTGCAAGTATACTTCCTATACATCAAATTTGTACTGCTCCGACGGTTGTGTTAAATTTGCAACCAGCAGCTAAAGTAAATTATGAAAAAACAACCACTGGTGAATGGTTGGCACATTGTGGAGCTTGCTCCGTTCCAGAAATATCAAATGTATTTCATCGTGCTAAAATACCTTATCGTGTAGTTAATGGTCTACTTGGACTTGATTATACGCCTAAATCATCGTTAACAGATGAGGTGACATTTCATAGAAAAGAAGCAATTAATGCTTGGAAAAAAATAGAAGAATGGATATTAGCATCAAAAGTAAAAAGAAATTTACAAGGTGCTCGATTTGGGATTTTAGGTAATAATTATAGTGGAATGTTAGATATGTATAGTGATTTTACAATGTTTCAAAGTCAAACGGGTGCTCATGTTCAGATATTAGAGATGTGTGATTTGGAAAAACATTTAAAAGAAATTACAAATAAAGAAGTTAATGAAATGAGAGAGAAAATTGAACAATTTTTCTATATAAGTAACGATGATTCTGCCGATCCGTTAGCAAAAAAACCAACAGATGAGCAGTTGACCTGGTCAGCCAAAGTAGCGATTGCACTTGAAAAACTTGTAGAAGAGTTTGATTTAGATGCTTTAACTTATTATTATCATGGAGTTGATAATTATTATGAGAAGATTCAAAGTGGGTTCATTGTCGGGCATTCGTTACTAACTGCTCAAGGTATACCGTGCGCTGGAGAAGGTGATTTAAAGACATGTTTAGCAATGAAAATATGCGATATTATAGGCAAAGGGGGCAGTTTTTGTGAAATTGTTACCGTTGATTATGATGAGGGTACAATACTCTTGGGACATGACGGCCCATTTCATTTAGATATTGCTAAAGGTAAGCCTATTTTACGAGATATGATGCTTTATCATGGGAAAAAAGGGAGTGGTGTTTCAGTAGAAGCAAAAGTTCTTACTGGAAATATTACCAATTTAGCATGTACTCAAACAAATAATGGTAATTTGAAATTTATTATTACAGAAGCACAGTCAGTAGACGGAGCAATTATGAAAATTGGTAATACTCAAACCCCAGTGAAATTTAAAATTGATCCTGATTCATATATGGACCAGTGGTTTGTACAAGCACCAACACATCACTTTGCAATGAGTATCGATTATAATGCATCTGTATTGGAAAAAATTGCAGATTTATTAAATATAGAGAGCGTTGTTTTATAAAACAAGGTTTATTAAGTATGTAAAATGATTAATATTTCATAAAAAATTAATGATACTAATATAAGAGGAGGAATAATAAAGTGAAAAATATTTTTACAAAAGTTATTGATAAGTTTGGACAGGCAGCTGTTAAGTTTTCTTCAATACCTATTATAAAAGCTGTATCAAATGGAATTATGATGGCAACACCTTTTATTATGGTTGGTTCCATATTTACATTGTTAAATAATATTCCATGGGATCCTTATATTAATTTTTTGACGGATACAAATATAGCTGATTTATTTAATACAGCGAATAGATTTACAATGGGAATTATTGCTTTGATAGTGTCATTTACAGTTGCATATCAACATGTAAAGGATAAAAAATCAGAAGCAGTTGCAGCGGGAATAGTTTCAGCGTGTTCTTTTCTCATATTGATACCAACAGTTGCTTTAGAAAATGGAAGTGTTACGATTGATATTAATGCATTAGGTTCATCTAATTTATTCACAGCAATAATAGTTGCGATACTTGCAAGCATGTTATTTGATTTTTTTGTACAAAAAGGTTTAGTAATTAAACTACCTGCAAGTGTTCCGCCAGCAACAATGTCAGCGTTCACATCACTAATTCCAGCATTTATTGTAATTATTATTTTTGCTACAATTAATATTTTATTTAAGATAACAACTTTTGGAAGTTTTCCAAATATGATTACAACTTTAATTCAAACACCGTTGTTAGGATTGGGGGGAACCGTTTGGGCAATTGTAGTATTTTATTTATTGAGTAATGCAGTTTGGTTTGCTGGAATCCATGGCAATGTGGTGATGTCAGTTGTCGCTCCTGTTTTATTGGCTTTAGATATGGAAAATGTTGCATTAGTAGAAGCAGGTAAGGCAGCTACTAATATTGTTGGTCAAAACTTTGCAAATGTTTATGCTGGAATGAGTGGTGCAGGAATAACACTAGGATTAGCAATTCTTATGGCTTTTGTTGCGAAGAGTGAAAGGTATAAAACAGTAGGAAGAATATCAGTTGTACCGGGAATCTTTTGTATAAATGAACCTGTTGTGTTTGGTACGCCTATTATGTTTAATGTAACAATGATAATTCCATTTATTAGTTTACCGATTATTTCTATTTTCTTAGCATATGGGTTGACAAGCTTGGGAATTTTACCAGTATTATCAGGTGTACAATTACCTTGGAGTACACCTTGCGTATTATTAGGATTTTTATTAGGCGGTTGGAAAGTAGCTGCTTATCAAATTTTTCTAATTATACTTTCTATTGTTATATATTATCCATTTTTTAAACAGTTGGATAAAGCAGCTTATATTGAAGAACAAGGTAGTGAAATAGTATAAAAGTAATTAGTAATATATGTTTTATTATAGGGGCTTATAATGGAGTACTCCGTTTAGCCTCTATCCTTATTTGTAAGAATAATTGAATATTGGAGTCGATTAACGAATTAAAATATAATGCAGAAAGGAGAACTTTATATATGGAAAGTATAATGGAAATTTTGGAAGGGAAATACAATAATCATATTATGCCACTATTCTGGCAAAAAGGTGAAGATAAAGAATCTATAGAAAGGTACGTAAGAGCTATGAAAGAGAGTGATATACATTCTTTTATAGTTGAGTCTAGACCGTTTCCAAATTTTTGTGGTGATCAATGGTGGAATTTAATGGACGATATTATTGAAATTGCAAAAAAATATGATATGAAGGTATGGATTTTTGATGACAGTCACTTTCCTACAGGATATGCTAATGGTTTGGTAGAAAAAAGTCCTCAATATGGGAAAAGAGTTTTAAAACATAGAATTATCAATATTAATGGTCCATTAAATGGTTGCGGAATACATAAAAAACTTCCTGAGGAATGTAATGCGGAATTTTTAGGTTTAATATGTCAAAAAGATGACAAAATTTCTTATATAGAATATGAAATTAAAAATGAGATAATATATTTAGATATCCCAGATGGAAATTATAGTATAGAATTGTTTTATATTGGAAAAGAAACAGATTACAATCAGAATTATATTAATATAATTGATAAAAAGGCATGTGATGAATTTATCAAAGTTATATATGAGCCGCATTATGAAAGATATAAAAAAGAATTTGGTAATGTTATTGAAGGATTTTTTTCTGACGAGCCTGGATTTCAAAATGAAAAAGGAAATAAAAATGATAGTTTGATTGGAAAAGAAATGCCGTTGCCTTGGAGTAATGAAGTGAAAGACAGATTATATGAAAAATATGGCGAGAATTATCTTTTAATGCTCCACTATTTATGGGGAAGAAGGGAGGAAGAAATAGATTCACAAGTAAAATTTGTTTATATGGATATTGTTACTGATCTATATAAGGTCAATTTTGACGAAAATATTGGAAAGTGGTGTAGAAAACGTGGAGTAAAACATATTGGACATATAATAGAAGATCGTGATGCTAATGCTCGGCTTGGTTGTGGGTGTGGCAATATGTTCCGAGCAATGTTTGGACAAGATATGTCGGGTATAGATGTGGTGTTTAATCAACTGATTCCAGGATTAGATGAAGGATTTCACACATATCCTCGTGGAGAATGGGATAATGAATTTTTCCATTATGCTTTAGTAAAACTGGGAACAAGTTTAGCACATATTGATCCAAAGAAAAATGGATTAACAATTGCGGAAGTTTTTGGTGCTTATGGCTGGCATGAAGGTATATATTTAATGAAATGGATTGTTGATCATTTTATTAATAGAGGGGTCAATTATTTTGTTCCTCATGCATTTTCTCAAGCACCTTTTCCAGACGATGATTGTCCACCTCATTTTTATGGTCAAGGGCATAATCCTCAATTTAGATATTTTTCTATTTTAATGAAATATATTAATAAAATGTCCACTCTGTTTTCTTTAGGAAAAGCAAATCCACAAGTCGCTATTTTATATCATGCAGAAGCTGAATGGGGTGGTGAATTTATGTTTAGTCAAAAACCCGCACGGATATTGACACAAAATCAGGTTCAGTTTGATATTGTGCCAACTGATGTATGGCGATATCCTAATCAATATAATGCTTTGTTGGAAGGTGGTTTAACTATTAATGAATATCAATATGACTATCTTATTATTCCATATTGTCAATATATAGCAAAAGAACTTATTGACTATGTATATGAGACTAAAATTAATGTGATTTTTATAGATAGATTACCAGAAAAGATATATGACTCAGTAGATAGGATTGATATAAACAGATTAAAAAATGTTAAAGTGTTATCTTTAGAACAATTAGAGAATTATATTATTGAAAACGGTCTGAATATTTTAAATCTAAAAAATAAATCAAAATATTTACGCTTATATGATTATAAAAAAAATAACCATCATTTTTATCATTTATTTAATGAAGATCCTAAGCATAGTATAAATATTGATATAGATATTGATGATTTGAAAAAATATAGGTATATATATAAGATTGATCTTTTAAATAATGAAGTGTTCTTATTTGATGGTACATTAAATCTATATCCAAATGAATCATGTGTAATTACTGGGAGCCAACAGTTAATAAAAACAATAAATAAAAAAGAATATAATAACATAATTGAAATTGAATCAAAAGTGCAATTACTTTTTGCAGAAGCGACAAAATATCCTGATTTTACTGATTTAATAGAAATAGATCAATTTATAGATATCAATAAATTTATTAAGCCTGATTTTGCTGGCACTATTCGATATAAGATGAATTTCTATTTATCAAAGGATGTGGAAAGTATACAGATAGAGTTAGATCAAGTTTATGAGATAGCAGAAATTTTCATTGATAATACTAGAGTTGGAACAAAAATTGTAGAGCCTTATATATTCATTATAAATTCTTTATGTCGAGGGAAACATGAATTAATTATTGATGTTACAAATACAATGGATAAAAAAATCAAAGATTTATTTTCACAAAATGAGCCGGTAAAACCATCCGGGTTATTGAAAAAGCCAATTATAAAATATTAACATATAAAAATTTTTCAATAATAGCTTTTTTCAGTACTTATTAATAAAAGAAACAGGAAATTTTTAATATAACAAAAGTATTATTATAATTTAAATATTGTATAATCTTTGTTTAAAGACCTATATAAATATCGCAAAATGTATTTAACATAGTTTTATTTTTCAATTGTTGTTAGATTTTGATTAACCTATACTTTTGGCTTTTGCTAATAAATATTGTTGTAAAAAAAGAAATTATGTTATTCTAAAATGAATATAGAGGAGTAATAACCTCAGAGGTCATTGCTGTGGTGGGTAGATGAGGATTATGGAGATTACATATTAAGAAAATACATAATTGAAAAATAATAGCTAGCTATCTTGTTTAAAGAGATAGCTTTTTGTTTTAATAAACGTCTATTTTTGTAAATGGTTGATATTCATTATTGATTATATAGCTGGTCAATTCCCAAGTAGTAATATTTTTATTTATATATATGGGTTAAATCATCTATAATGATTTGACGATATTGATTAAATAATATATTGTTTTTATCGTTGTTTCGGCGCACTTCACAAATAATCATTCTTAATTCAGGAGTAGGGATATTTATAATATTTGATAATGAATGTGTACTATAAGTGGTAGATATCCCTATTGAAAAAGCATCAGTTTTGCTGATGATTTTTTGGCGTAGTGAATGATGATCTATTTCTATTATTTTATTTGGATTAATATATTGCTGATATATTCCATAGGCATTAGGTCTTTGATTAATATAATCAACAAAAGGATAATTCCACAAACCTTCCTTAGTAAAATGTTTTAATAGCGGATGATCTTTTCGTATATTAATCTGACACATCATTTCTTTCAAGGGACAAAATAATAAATGATGAGTGTGACTAAAATCGCGTACTTCTTTTTCCATTGATTTGGGAATAATAAAATAAGCAAAATCAATTGTTTGATTATAAGTTTTTTCAAGAGCTTCCCATACCGCTAAGTTAACTATCGTTATATTGACTTCATCTTGAAAAGACTGTTGTTTTAATAATTTATAAAGTGGGAGTAGAGCAAAGTCGCCATTACCAATCGACATTTTAAATGATAACCTTTTATGTTCTAAATTAATATTCAATAGTTTTTCTTTTTCCTTCATCATATTATGAGCAATCATTAACACTTGTTTACCTTTTTCAGTAAAATACACCCCTTTATGATTACGGTCAACAATAGTATAGCCGATTTCATTTTCTAAATTTTTTATGACATTACTTAGATTAGGCTGTGAAACATATAAACTTTTTGCTGCCTTGTTTAATGAACCGAACTTTTCAATTGCAATCAAATATTCAAAAACTTCTAGTTTCATAATAACCTCCATATTTTCGTATATATTATAACTTTAAAATAAATTTAGTTCAAATAAGTTATAACTTTTTATTATATCATTATAGATAACTTATATTTCTCTATTTCATTTTTATTCACTTATAATAAATGAGAGGAGGAAGATTTATGTATGATTTAAAAATGCGATTTATGAAACTATCATCTATTGATTTATCAAAAGGAAATCCTATAAAAGTTATCATCCTATTTGCATTACCTCTTATTATTGCAAATTTATTTCAAATGTTATACACGACAGTAGATACGATGGTAGTTGGAAAATATGTAAGCGCATCTGCTCTTGCTTCAGTCGGAGCAACCGCACCTGTTATTGATTTATTATTGGGGTTGGCTATTGGTCTGTCGAATGGTTTATCGATTGTTATTGCTAAGCATATTGGGTCAACAGATAAAAAGTCAATTAAAAAATCGATTACTCATGGTTTCTATTTGATCATTTTTGTGAGTGTAGTTGTTATGATATTAGGTTTATTATTTAATCAGTTCTTGTTTAAACTCATCAATGTTTCCTCTGATTTGATGCCTGGTGCAATAACCTACTCAACAATTATTTTTATAGGAGCAGTATTTGCAGCTGTATATAATTATGAATCTGCTGTTTTAAGAGCATATGGGAACAGTATTGTACCATTATTATTTTTAATACTTTCTGCAGCCTTGAATATTATTTTGGACTTATTTTTTGTTCTTGTTTTACATTTAGGAATTGCTGGTGTTGCTTTAGCAACAATTATATCCCAGTTTTTATGTTGTATTGTTTGTTATAAATATATGAAGTCAAAGTTAGATATACTTCATTTTGAGAAAAGTGATTATCAATTTCAATTACATTATATGAAAGAACATTTGCAAATTGGTTTACCTATGGCATTTTTTCAATCACTTTTAGCCATTAGCTTTCTCATTGTTCAATCTGCGTTAAATAGTTTAGGAAGCCAAGAAGTTGCTGCCTACACAGCTGCTTATAAGATGGATTCTTTAATGATGCAAACTTTAGCTGGTTTTGGAACAGCTATATCTACTTTCTCTGCCCAAAATTTGGGAAGTAAATCCTATCAACGTATTAAAATAGGAGCAAAGGATTGTTTGAAAATAACAATAACGTTAAGTATTGTTGTAACTGTTTTAGCTCACTTTTTTGCTAGTGAGTTTATGACCTTGTTTGTTGACTCATCTGAAAAAAATATTATTGATTTGGGAGTACAATATATTTCATTTACATCATATTGGTATTTTATTTTAGGAATAAATTTTATTGTTCGATTTGTTCTTACTGGTATTGGTCAATCTATTATTCCTCTAGGTGTAGGAATTTTAGAAATTATTATAAGATGTTTAGGAACTTATTTTCTTATTTACCCATTAGGGTATAGAGGGATGATTTATATAAATCCATTATGTTGGGGAGTATCTACTTTCGTAATTATTTGTCTATATCCTTATTTATTGAAAAAGTCTTTTAAATAAGAAGATAGGGAACTTTAAATAGCAAGAAATTATAAGTAAATTTCCAATCAATCAGGCAACATCTTTGCTTTTACTGAATAGCGTGTTTAAGGAGCCGAGAATTTTTACAGAAACAAAGATACAGGTCAGTGAAAATGAGTTTTCAATATATAATACACACATTACATATGAAAACAATGGGATAAGGACTAGGCAATTAAACTATATAAAAAAACATATCAATATGAATGGATATTCGTTTTTAACTGGTGATTTTAATACTTTTGGTACTAATGAAAGATTAGTGTTATCTAAAATGGATAGTGTTAATGCGAATGGAGAGTTAATGACATTTGGTAACTATTTTGCAGTAGATGATATATTTTATTCAAATAAATTTACATTAGCGCAAAAGACTGTAAAAAAAACAGTACATTTTCTGATCATAATCTTTATCTTTTATATGCAGAATTTAGTTATTAATTATCTATACCATGAAAATCAAATTGTTAAAAAAAGCTGCTGATAGAATTGAAAGTAAATTGAATATAATTATAGATGATATATTTTAAAGAAGACCATTTACTATTATCATTTTATCAGGAAACTATAATGAAAAATAATTTTCTTTTAGAGATTACAGTTTTTCTATGGAAATTCAGAGTGATAAAAAATGAGGGTCATGTTTGGTTTAATTTGATAGAGACAAAGTATATGTTGTGATATAATAATGCTACTATGAATAAGCGAAACTACCAAATATTAAAATATTTAAAAGAAACAGAGGAATATGTAACTTCTGAAACATTAAGTGCTATGAATAATGTTAGTACAAAAACCATACTTAAAGATATAAAATCTTTGAATTGTGATATGAAAGCAACAGATAATTATATAGAAGTCACTCCATCTCGTGGTATTAAGCTGGTAATTAACGATATTGAAGAATTTATAAATTTATGTAATTCTTTTAATGATACTAACGATTTTTCAATTTATAGTGTGACAGAAAGAGAGGAATGGATTCAAAAATATCTGATTGAGAATAATGGTTGGGTCAAGGCAGAAGCTCTATGTGAAAAGCTTTTTATCTCTCAGTCGGTATTATCACAAAATATTAAATCCGTACGAAAGGCTTTTCAAAAATATGATTTAATATTATTACAAAAACCTCATTATGGAATGAGGGTAGAAGGCAGGGAGTTTAATAAAAGACTCTGCCTCGCACAGATTTATATTACACATATTGATCAAAGAGAAGGGTTTCCTGGAACACAATTTAACAATGATGAGCTCCAGCTGATTTTGAAGATTGAAGATATTGTAGATAGAATATTAACTAGATATCAAATATCAATGTCTGAAGTTTCAGTTCAAAATTTTATAATTGATATTTATATCTCTTTAAAAAGAATTAAAAAAGGAATATTTTTAAAATCAACTGATAAGATGGTTATCGATATAGCTCGCTGGACTGATAGTATAGTGGCTGTTGAATTGGCAAAATTAATTAATGATGAATTGACAATAGAAATGAAAGATCAAGAAATAGTATCACTTTCTATACATTTAGCAGCAAAAAGAATTATTTGTCATTTTGATGAAAGTATCCATCGCATTATCGAAGATTTTGATGTTAATAAGTTAGTCAATAATATGATTAATAATATTAACTGTAAATGGGGAATCGATTTAACTCAAGATGAAGAATTAAAATCACAATTAGTATTACATTTAATCCCCTTGGAGGTTCGTTCGCGGTATAATGTAGTGCTTCATAATCCGTTAATTGATAAAATTAAACAGCAAAATATCTTTGCCTATCAAATGGCAGTAACAGCTTGTGATCAATTCAGTGATTATCATGGCAACCGCCTTAGTGAAGATGAGATGGGTTATATTGCATTACATATGAATCTAGCTTTATTGCGTACGCAAATAAAAAACAAGAAAAATATTTTAGTTGTAAGTGGTCTAGGAAGAGGGACAGCTCATACATTGGCTTATCAAATTAAAGAGATGTATGGAAAATATATTAATGAGGTTAAGACAGCTGATTATATTGAGTTAAATAATTATGATTTTACAAATATTAATTTATTAATATCCAGTATTCCACTAAGACGTGATTTTTCTGTACCAAGTATTGAAGTCAATTATTTTTTTAGTGATAATGATAAAAAGAGAATTGAAACAATACTGTGTGATCAAGAAGTATTTAAGATGAGAGATTATATAGATAAGCGAATGGTATTAACATCAATCAATGCGGATACTAAGGAAGAAGCTATATCATTTATAATCAATAGCACTAATTATGATAAAAATATAATTCAAGAAATAATTGAAAATGATAAGGTAGCTAATCATGAATTAGATAATATGATTTCTATTTTATCTTTAAATGGAATAAGTGCAAATAATCAAACAGAAGTAATTATTGGTATTTTATCAAAGCCAATTCTATGGAATGAAAAGAGGGTTCAATTAATAATTGTTCCCTTGATAGGAGAACCGATAAATTCAAAAATATTAAATTTGTATCATGAATTAGCTTATATGATTAAAAATCCTTTATATGTTAAAAGGATCATCAGAAAGAAAACTTATGAAGAAATTATTGCGATTTTTGAAGAAATCGAAACGGTTTTAGAACGATAATAACTAGCTGTTTTTACTAAACTATCTAATAAGAAGATAGGGTAACTGCGGATTAAATCGGCAGTTATTTTTATTTTACAAAGATAAATTAGCACGATACAAATTTTATACTTAATGAGATTCCTTATAATTTATATGTAATATTTATTTTTTTGATAACTTCCACAAATAAATAGAAATTAAAAGCATGGAGTTCCATAATAACTCATTTTATAATTATAGCTAAGGAATATAAGAAAATAGTTTACTGCAGGAATGAAAACTTATATTTTTTGGAAAAGGAGAGAGGAGATAAAATGAAGTTATCTGAAAAATTACAAAATGGTTTATTAGCATTCTCTGCTAAGATTGAAGCAAATAAATATCTTGGCTCAATCAAGGATGCCTTTACGATGTATGTACCTTTTATTATTATTGGTTCATTTGGAAGTATGTTAAATATTTTAGTTTCGGGGACTAGTGGTTTAGCACAATGGTTTCCATGGTTAATAAAGCTATCACCAGCTTTTACAGCAATGAATTTTGTTACTATTTCATGTATGGCATTACCTATTGCTTTTTTAATCGGTACTAAATTGGCACAAAGAGAAGGGTTGCCAACTTTAGAAAGTGGATTGATAGGGTTATTAGCATATTTAGCAGTATGTCCTAATGCCATTAGTACGGCTGTTGAGGGATTGAAAGATCCTATTATAATCAGTGGTTTGGGTTCAGGAGTTATTGGGGCCCAGGGCTTATTTGTTTCTATGCTCATATCAATCATGGCTATAGAATTATTAAAGGGATTATCAAAAATAGATGCCATTAAAATAAAGATGCCTGATTCAGTACCAACAGGAATAGCACGTTCATTCAATATTTTAATTCCAATTTTTATTATTATTGCATTGTTTGCTATTTGTGGATGTTTATTCGAATCGTTCACTGGTAATTACTTAAATGTATGGATTTATAACATTATTCAAATTCCATTACAAGCATTAGCAAATACAACGATTGGAATCGTGGTATTATCTCTTGTCAATCAACTATTTTGGTTTCTTGGAATTCATGGAGGAATGGTTATCGAAGGGATTAGAGGTCCATTATCAGCTGCTGGATTGGCAGATAATATTGCTGCGGTTTCAGCAGGACATGTTGCAACAAATATTTTAACAAGGGGATTTTGGACAAGTTTTGTTGTTGTAGGCGGTGGTGGAATTACACTGTCATTATTAATAGCTATATTATTATTTTCAAGACGTGAAGATCATAAAGCAATTGCTAAATTTTCAATTGTTCCAGGTATTTGTGGTATTAATGAACCGGTAGTTTTTGGCTTACCATTAGTATTAAATCCAATTTTTGCTATTCCATTTATTTGTAACTCTGCGATTGCTGCGTTAATTGCTATTTTTGCGACTAATATAGGCTTTTTGACATGTGGCATTGTGGATTGCCCTCCTGGGTTACCGATTTTTATTACAGGGTTTATAAGCTATGGATTACATGGAATTATTATCCAGGCAATCATTTTAGTTGTAACTTTCTTTGTCTGGGTTCCGTTTGTTTCAGTATCAAATAAACAGGCGGCAATTGAAGATGCAACAGAAAAATCTGAAAAAGATAAAAATATGAATGGAGAATGATTATGAAATTTCCTACAAATTTTTTATGGGGTGGCGCAACTGCTGCAAATCAATATGAGGGGGGATGGCAAGAAGGGGGAAGAGGTATTGCTGTTCACGATATGTTAACTGATGGAAATCAAGAAAATCCTAGAAGAATTTATTGTAAAGCTGATAATGGTAATATTACAAGTATTCAGGCTGGGGAATGTATTCCATTTGGATTTCACCCATTTATTAAGGAATCAGAATATTATCCAAGTCATAATGCTACAGATTTTTATCATTGTTATAAAGAAGATATTAAATTAATGGCAGAAATGGGGTTTAAAGTATATCGTTTATCTATTTCATGGACACGTATTTTTCCTCATGGTGATGACAAAGAACCGAATGAAGATGGTCTAAGATTTTATGATGCTGTTATTGATGAATTGAAAAAATATAACATCGAGCCTTTAGTGACAATTCTTCATTTTGATATGCCATTGAATTTGGCTGAAAAATATGGTGGATGGATAAATCGTAAATTAATAGAATTTTATTTGAATTTTGCTTCTACACTGTTTGAACGCTGGAAAACAAAAGTCAAATATTGGATTACAGTAAATGAGATTAATGTTTTAGGTGGATATTGGACATTAGGTCTTGCATCAAATAATAGGAAGACTAAAAGTAATTCTAATCAGGGGGAAACACCTGTTGAGGATGCTGGAATCAAGCTGCAGGCAATTCATCATTTATTAGTGGCAAGTGCTAAGGCAAATAAAATAGCTAGAAAAATAAATCCTAATTTTATGCTCGGGACAATGTGTGCTTTATCAGGAATATATCCTATGACTTGCAAACCAGAAGATGTATTTGGAGCATATGAATTTAGAAGAAAAGCGTTGATGTTTTCAGACATCACGATGAGAGGATATTATCCTAATTATGCTCAAAGTATTTTTGATGAATATAAGTTCACTTTAAAAAAAGAGCTGGGTGATGATGAGGTGCTAAAAGAAAATACATCTGACTATTTAGCTTTTTCGTATTATCGTACAACAGCATTTGATTGTGATGCAAGTAATACAACAACGACAGGAGGGCAGCAAGCATCACCCAATCCTTATTTACAAAAAACTGCGTGGGGATGGCCTATTGATCCCAAAGGTCTTAGGTTTGTTTTAAATGAATTATATGACCGTTATCAAAAACCACTATTCATTGTCGAAAATGGAATGGGTAATTATGATATTGTTGAAGAAGATGGAGCGATTCATGATGATTATCGTATTGAGTATTTGCGTAGTCATATTGTTGAATTCAAAAAGGCAGTAGAGATAGATCAAATTCCTTTACTCGGATACACGACCTGGGGGTGCATTGATATTGTATCGGCGGGTACAGGAGAAATGGCAAAAAGATATGGTTTTGTTTATGTGGATTTGGACGATAAAGGTAATGGTACTTTTAAAAGAAAGAAAAAAGATTCATTTTACTGGTATCAAAAAGTGATTGAATCAAATGGCGAAATTCTAGGCTAGATTATTTTATTTGTTTAAAATTATGTTATTTAAAGGGAATGGTTTCTAAAATCACTTCCTTTTTAGTGGGATAGTGAAACAATGTACCAGAATTATACTATTTAATGAAATATTGTACCAAAATTGTATAGACAGATTTAAAATGATAATAAATAATAGTATATTAAAGATATACTAGTGGGTTGTTACTTTAGGTAGGCAAGACCAAAAAAGTGTAATACTTTTTAGTCTTGTCTTTTTGATTAAAATACCTGTTCTAAAAGGAGGGAATAATAAAAGTAGACAATATACATTGAGTAAACAACACACAAATTAGAGAGGTGAGGAAGATGAAGAAACAGTTAAAAAAAATAATGACTATTGTCTTAACTGCTGGAATGGTAATTTCATTATTAGGAACACCATCTTTTGCAGTTGAACATGTAGGGACAAGCGATGCGGCTAAAGAAATGTATAAGAATACATATGCTAATTTAACGAATCGAATTACGAATCGGGGTTATGCACCGACTTCTTTGACAGGGGCTTATGAGGGAATGTTTATTCGTGATAGTTCGATTCAAGTAATGGCACAAAATGCTTATGGTGATTATCAAAAATCAAGGCAAGTATTAAATTTTTTGTTGAGCTATCAACAAGGACTAGGGGCAGATTATGCTCAGCATATCGTTCCTGATTATGAAGATGAAGAATTTGGGAACTCCTATCTATCCCAGGGAGAAACAGCACAGACACAAAATTTATATACCTCACAGACTTTTTCTGATCATGCGTTATTTGGGTTAAAAGGACCAAATAACGGTGGTGGAGTAGCATTTCAAACAGATAGTGATAAAGTAACATCAATTTCTATTTTCACTAATTCTACTGGAAATGATATTTTAACTGGAAGTTTGCGAACAAATATTACAGATGCTTCAACAGAGTTGATAAGTAAAGAGATTACAGTTACTGCTAGTGGCTGGCAGACATTTACATTTGACCAGCCAATTACTGTAAAAAAAGGAGAAACTTATCATTTCTTTGTACAATCTAATAATGGTATTGCTATGTTCGGAAAGGCTGATGGGAAACCTGCGGATAATGCTATTATGGGTTATAATTATGATGTTCCGGTTTTAGGCGGCTTTGCAGAAAGCGCATATCCGGCATTTAAATTAAACGGAAATGATGATGAAAAAACAGATAATTCATTTATGTCAAATACAGATCATTCGATTGCTTTATTTTTAATTAATGCAACTACTAATAATTCTGCTTTTGCATTTGTGCCAAATAGTGATTCTATCTGTTCGTTTCGAGTTTATTTAACCGGAAGTGCTCCTGTTACTTTTAAGTTGACAACTGAACCTGGAAATGAGGCAAAAACAATAAAAACTATTTCACAAACAGTATCAAGTAATGGCTGGCAAACAGTTGATTTTGGAGAAAATATTCCTGTGACACCAGGACAAAAATATTATGTTCATATTACAACAACCAGCGGTCAAGTTATTGCTTGTGGTTCTTCAATGTTTGCGGGTTCTGTAGCATCTATGAACTGGGAAAATAATGTTTGGTCACAAACTGGTTATGTTATTGCAGCGGAAGTATTTTCAGAAGTTAATATTGCTCAATCACCATATGCTCAAAAAATTTCATTAAATGGTGATGCAATTCAAGCCGTTTCTTTTACTGCTGATGCTAAAGTGGCAGGTGGTAATTTGATTGGTGAATTAAGAGAAAGTTTAAATAGTAAGGCTATTGCTTCAGGGGAGATAGCAATTGAAAAAGCTGGAGTACAAAATTATCAAATTGATTTTGGAAAAGAAGTTAAAGTCGCTGCCGATAAAGATTATTATTTTGTTTTATGGGCTGAAAATAATGATTATGTACAATGGAATTATAACCCTGCTCTTAAAGCAAGCGCCTATAGTTTAAATGGTGATAATTGGGATAGTCATGATTTTGATTTTGAGTTAGATATCCTACCATTATATTCGGGTGATTATCGAGTACCGCTTATGACAATTGGAGATAAAAATATTGGGATTCAGGAAATTCCATCTTTAGATCAATATGTAACGGCTGTAGATGTATTGTTAGGTAAAAATAATTTAGAAGAGGGAATTGCTATTGCAACTTTATATAAAGGATATGGTGCAGAAGCAATCAAAGTAGATGACGCTGCGATTGATATTTCTAAGCTATCTTCAAGTGGGCAAATGGTACATTTAGAATTTAGTTTATCGTTGGAACAAGTCGATAAAACGCAATCTTATTATTTAGAAATTAAAGCTCCACAAAATAGTGATAATACAATTACTTGGTATGGAAGTAAAAATGTGGATAATTTAGCAACATTATATAACGGGACTGCAGTAGCTGGAGAGGCAGGCTATGTTGCATATAAATCCAATCTTCATACTTTATCCAATCATGTTCAAATTGATGGGAATTATATGTTGATCCATGCATGGGCTCAATTTGTTAATGGATGTAAAAAGACGGTAGAAAATCAAGAGTTTATCAAAAAATCCTATCCAATTATTAAAAGATTTGCAAATTATTATATTGATCAAGGATACATAAGTGACGAATATAATTTAATGAGAAATGACAGTTTTGAGCATTCACGTGAGGGAAGATATTGGAAATCTTATGATTTAATTACAAATGTATTTGCATCACAAGCTTTGTATGAACTAAGTGCTTTAGCAAAAGAATTTGGCGATAGTGATTCAGCAATTAAATGGGCTGATACTTCCGCAACTTTAACAAAGGGAATCAATGAATATTTAACAACTGAAGTTGATGGAGTTAAAATTTATGCTGAATTATATGATATTGATAATAACATGAAGTTTATTAAAGGAATGTCATGGGTCAATTGGGCTCCAATGGCAGCTCAATGGTATGCAATGGATGAAAAAATCATGCAAAATACTTATGATATTTATGCAAAATATGATAGTCAAGATTATGATGATTATAAGATGTTAGATGTTGTCTATGATTTTGATACTCAACAAAGTGGAAATCATATTATTGGTAAAGGGTTAGCATGGGAAATTATGTTTAATCGCGTAAAAGACGATAATGAAAAGTTAGATTATTTAGCTAGTTTTATTTTAGATCATTCCACTCCTGGTGGTGTTTATCCTGAAACATATCAACCAAATGGAAATTTTTCAGATGTTGGAAACCAAGAGCATGCTTCTTGGCAGCATTATGCAATGAGCTGTGCTTATCCAGAATTAACAAAAACATATTCACTTCAAATATTAGAAGAATTAATCAATGAAATTCAGGTGTTAGATGCAAAGCTCTATACACTAGACTCTTATGCGAAACTCAGTCGAGCATTAGATGCAGCAATTAGTGGCTATAATGTTGAAAATATTACTAAAGAACAATGCGATGCATTGTACGAGGCACTTTTAGCAGCAAAAAATGAACTAACTTATTTAGATGCTGATTATCAGGCTGTTGATGCGGCTATTGTAGCTGCTGAAAAATTAAACAAGGATGATTATAAAGATTTTTCCAAAGTAGAAGCAGCAATAAATGCTGTAGTTCGTGGAAAAAATATTACACAGCAAGCTGAAGTTGATGCTATGGCAAAAGCAATTAATGATGCAATTGATACTCTTGAAAAGAAAGAGGGCAGTGTTACTCCAATTAACTCGATTAAGCCAGTTGACAAAAAGCCAGTAGTCCCAAATACGGGGGATGAGAATTTAATGAGTCTCTATATCTCTTTAATTGGGATCATGGCAGGTCTGTTTGTAATCATAAAGAAAAGAAAGAATATTTATTAAAAGAAGAATTCCTAGGAATTCTTCTTTTGCACCTGTTTAAAATTATATGTTACGATTTTATTTTTGCAGATAAAAACTTAATAGTGATGAATCCGACAAAAACTAAAAACATGATAGCAATAAACAAAACAGAATAAATACTTTCATTAAAGAATAATTGACAAAGATAAACTAGAAATGAGGGAAGAAAGCCGCCAATTCCAGCAGCTATTCCCATATATCCGCCCACAGCTGCATTACCCTTTTCTTTAGCGGTCTGCGCTGCAATCAAGAAGATGTATAAAATAATGGTGTTATAGGTAAAGCCGAAGATTCCCGAAGTAATATACATGCTGATGTAACTTTTCCCAAAAATGTAAATTGCTAAAGATAAAGCGCAAAGAAATAAGGAAATGGGGAGGAAATTATTCTTGAATTTATTATATATCTTATTAAATAATAGACCCGAACTGATTGAACAAATAGAATTAATGTTATTAGCATGGACTGTTATTACAGCTATGTCTGCAAATGATTTCGTAGCAAACAAAGTTGACAAATTAATACCAATCGATGACATCAGCATATTTAAGATTAGAAAGAAAATACTGATGGTGAGAAGTTTGATGTTTTTTTCTTTTTTGATAGTTGATTTGGATGGTGCTTTTAAAGGAATATCAGGAATATAAAAAGATAGAATAAGTGTTATTACTAAAGGTAAATAACCAAGAAACATAAAGTCAGTTGAAATCTTGCTTAAATAGCCAACTAATGTTTGGAAGAAGATTGCACCTAGACTGGAAATGATCGTTGTATAACCTAAATACTTGATTTGACGATTATCAGTGTAATATTCTAAAATGATGGATTTATTTAAAGAAATGGCAATTCCGATTCCAATACCAAAGAGCAGTCGTAAAAATAATCTTGAATAGAGCTCGTCAATAAAGAATGGACCAGTCCCACCAAATAAAAGAGCAGCGTTCATCGCAATCAATATAGTTCGATAAGAAACTTTTGTTCCAACAAACTTACTACAAAAATATGAGGTAGGGATAACAGCTATAGAGGGAATCGTGATGATTAAAGAGACAGTAGACATAGGATAAGCAGAATATTCTTGATATAACAAATTCATTCCTGGAATTATTGAGCCTCTAATCGATGAAACTAATGCCACAGATAATATTGATAACAAGATCAGTTTGTTTTTCATTATATGTTGATACCACCTTTTAATTAACATTAGCAAATATTAAATTATAAAGCAATAATTGTGTGAAAAAGTTGTAATATTAAGATAAAATTAAATATTTAAGGTTAATTTTGTTGTATTATAAAAATATAAAGATAATTTGGAGGAAAAAAAGATGAAGAATGATTGTTTTAGTTTTATTAAATTTTGTAATGAAAGAATCGCAAATAGTAATGATTATAATATTGCTAGAACGATTATTAATCACATTGAGGATATTAAAATATTATCATTAGAGAAGATTGCAGAAGAAGCTAATATTTCTCCTGCTTCAGTTAGTCGTTTCATCAATAAAGCTGGTTTTGAATCCTTTCAGGCTTTTAAATATGAATTTGAGTTGTTTACTAGGGATGTTAAAATGCGCCGAATTATTTCTCATACTCAAAGATTTATGCGGACGACGATTGAAAATATGAGTGAATCTTTATATGTTGATGGTCTTGCTAACTTAAGACAGACTAAATTAAATTTAGATATTGATAAGTTAAAAGAAATTGTTAAGTTACTCAAAACTTCAAAAAGTGTTACATTTATTGGTGATAGTCATGAACTGGCGGATTTTTATACGCTGCAGTTAGAGATGTTAGTCAACGATATTCCGGCATATTTGATTAATTTTTATGAGTTTGAAAAGATGTATCTAAACCAGTTAGATCATAATGATACTATTGTTTTTATTGGTGTATATAAGGAATGGTTTTCTGATGCTCAAAAAGAGATTTTAGATTATGCAAAGGAACGTAAAATAAAAATCATTGCCTTTGTTCAAGAAGAAGATTATTTAAAGGAGTATGCTGATTTATTATATGTTTATGGAATTCCTGACAGTTATAATGATGGTTATTATTCTTTGCCATATTTAAATCGATTGTTATGTGAAATGATTTATTTCAAATTATAAAACCTGCTTGGAACTAATCGATATCATTGTTCACAAGTTGATCAAGAAACTCATCATAACGCTTCATCACATCATATGTCTGCGGGTAAATATCAAATTATTGAAACGATTATGTCTTATACTTCACAATATTCTTTTGCTGAACTTAATAAGTTTAGTGTTCAAGAACTGTATAATATTTTAGCTATATTTAATCAAGAGGAAGTTCCTGAAGGGTGTCAGTCAGGGTATAATCAAGATAGTCATCATAGAAAAAATCATAATCAGCCTAAATAAAAAATCATAAACTATAATACTGTTTATGATTTTTTACGAGTTGATTTATCATTGTTGAAAAAATTAGCATATTTATAATTATACCAGATTTTCGAGTAATTAAATTTTTTGCCGTTTGAAAGGAAAACGTTATCATCGATAATTAAACCAAAGGCACCAGGTTCTAGGTTTAAAAGCTCTTGATCTTCTTTTGATAGTGGTTTAGCAAAAATGTATTTTTCAGAAAAGCCGATCGTAAGTTTTAAATCATTAATAATAAAAGAAAAAATTGATGTTTTTGCAATGTCTTCATTAAGATAAGGAATGATGTCTTTGTTATAGTAAGTATATTCAACAGCAAAAGGGATATCATCAATATACATTAATCGTTTTATTGCATAAACTGGAGTACCAACTTTACATTCTAAATGTTCTGCTAGATCAGTATCACAGTCAATTAATTTAAAACTTAAAATATCACGTTCTAATTTTTCACCGGGATGTTCAGCTGAAAAACCGATTGTGTTATTTAATTTGATAGTTCCTTTATTTGGTTTTCGAATGTAAAAACCACTACCATGAATAGCAAATAACAATCCATCATTAACCAGCAAATTAATAGCATTGCTGATGGTGTTTTTACTAGCATCATATTCTTTCATCAGCTGCCCACCAGTAGGCAGCTTTTTTGTTTCTTCAAATTCACCATTTTCAATTCGTTTCTTTAAATCAATGGAAATTGTTTCGTACTTTCTCATAATATCTCCCATCCTTATTTATAAAAATATCATTTAATTATTATTTTGTAAAGTGTTTGGTAACAATTTTGCATATATAGGACAAAAAAGAAACCCCTTACATTTTGTATTGACACTGGTATTAAAACGTTGTATTCTAAAAGTAGATAACAATAAAATTGTTTGGTAACAATCGCAAAAGATGTAGAAAAGGAGTGTGAATATTGATAATAAATAAATGTGTTAGTAGTTTGGGGAAATAAAGGGGATAAACGAATGAAATAGTGTTTATTTTGGAAAGGAAACTTTATTATGAAAAAGAGAGGTAAGATTGTTTCGTTATTAGTTATAGTGGCGATGTTTTTTAGTTATATTGTACCAATCAAGGCTCAAGGAAATTGGCAACAGCATTTAGATCAAACTATCTTGAAAGTGGGTTATACAGAGGTTTATAAAGATAATAAGCCGGTAGTACCAAATGCTAATCTGACAATTACGATAACTGGAACGGGATTGAGTGGTAAAGAATATAACACAGTACTGATTGATGAAGAAGCAAGAGAAGTAGAAGCAACAAAGCAAAATGGGGTAATCAATGGTGACACTACTCAATTAGTGCTGCAAGTACCAGGAACATTGTCAGGGGGTCAATATCAAGTAAGAACAACGATTGATAGTGAAAGTGTTACAAATGGTCTAATTTTATTAAATAATGTTAATTTAAGCAGTAAGATCAGTACCAACGTTACTGGATATTCAGGAGTAACAGGCGATTTAATTGATGGTATTCAGTGGGCAATGTATACGCCCGTTACAAATAAGCCAACTAGAGAAAATCCAGGAATTTTTACATTTGATTATGGAGAGGATTTAATAGATGTGTATTCTTTAGATCTATATTCAACATATGGAAATGACCAAGGCCCTAAAGTTGCAGAAATATTATATTGGGATGATAGTAGTCAAACTTGGGAAAATATTTTAAATAATGGCAGTCGTGAATTTGAATTTAGGTGGGATAAGAATATTGAATGTGAGCCATTTCGAATTCAATTTGATCAAGTTTATTCAACTAATAAAATCATGTTAAAAACATTAGATTCATATACTAGTTGGGAAAATACGAATGATATTGTTGAAGTACAGGTATGGGGTTATAAATCTGGAGAGTTACCATCTATTCAAATAAGTTCTTCACAAGGAAATTATGGTGTGAAAAATATTGTACCAATGGTAATAAAAAATAAGAATAAATCTACTACAATAAATTTAGAGTTAGTCGATTTTAAATCTCATCAATCACTAGCAAGACCAGTCAAATATCAAGTTGAGATGAAAAATGGTAAATTAAATTATGAATTTGTAATTCCTAAGACAGTACCAGTGGGTACATATAGTATTCATGTTACTTGTGAGGGATTAGATCTTTATAGTGATGAGTATCGTATTTCGTTAGATCAAGATATAAATATTGAAAACTGTTCTAAATATTTAGATATTTCTTTGGTTAATGATCAAGCCTATAAAATTACAAGTATAACTGATGGTGACATAAAAAGCGGTTGGAGTAATAATGGGAATACGTCTTTATTGTTTGAAGTTAAACCTGAAAATAATAAGTTTGCCAATATTGCATTAAAGAAAATGAGAATTTATACGAGTAATAAAAACATTGAAACTGTTACCTTAAAAGGTATTGCGAATACTAATTATTATCGTAATGTTAATGTCAATGAAAATGGGATGATCAATGATTTAGCTGGTGATTTTAAACCAGACTGGAAAAGTGATAAAAATGGGGATTATTTTGAAGTTGATCCCGGTTATTTATCTTTGGGAAATATATTTATTTTAGAATTACAAAGTAATGAAAATATTGTAATCAATGAAATTGAAACAGAAGGTGTATATTTAAAAGATAATCTTTTATCAAATGCCCGAGTTTATCATAATGGTGAAAATATTGATGCAGCTGGAATGGTTGATAATAATGTAAGTAGTTATTATAAAACTACATATTCTGATAGTGATGAGTATATCTTAGATTTTTCACCACGGACAATTACAACTAATGAACTTGTTTATACGGCACATTTTCCTAATTCACAAGGTATTGGTAATTTGACTGTGGAAATTTGGGATGGTAATGGTTGGAAAAATGTTGATACATTTGATTTTAAACATAAAACCGATAATCAAATTAGAGAATCACAGCAGCTTATTTTTAATGAACTTACAACTAGTAAAATTCGCTTGATCGTAAATAAAGCTAATCTAGTTTGGGATAATTCCTATTTATTTACAGATTTAAATGCAATTGGAACAATAAATAATAATGCTCAGTACTATGCTGAAAGTATTGATACCAATATAGTTGTAAATCAAGGTGAAAGCAAATTTCCAATTCCTCATTTAAAAGGCTATGAGGTATCGATCAATAGTTCTGATCATGAGGAAATCATTGATTTAAATGGTAATATTAATGCACCTTTGACAGATACAAAAGTTAAAATAACATTAAAGGTTAGTAGTGAAGATGGTCAGGATGTTGGTATCACAGATGAGTTTGAAGTTGTTGTACCAAGAAGAGTTTTGCCTGGCAATAAATTGATTTCAACTATTGTTGATAATGAAACGATTTATAATAATCCGTCAATGGGATGGGTTCAATATTATGAATTCCAAGATACCGATGTTGATAAATATTGGGCTGAAATGGATGAATTATATGCTCAAGGTTTAAAGACAAATATTTTATATATTCGTAATCCTTGGAGCTGGTATGAACCATCAGAAGGAAATTATGCATGGAATGATCCTGATAGCAGGTTGAGTAAATTAATTAGTGGAGCAAGAGCGCGAGGAATTCAATTAGCTTTTAGGGTATTGGTGGATTCAAGTGATGCTTTTCAGCAGGCAACACCAGAATATGTATTTAAAGCAGGAGCAAGCTGGTATAAAACTTATCGAACTGATGATACGGCACCAGAAATCGATGCTAAAGATCCATATATTAATGATCCTGTTTTCTTAGAAAAATTAGATAAGTTTATTAAAGCATTTGGTGCAGAGTTTAATAATGATTTAGATATTGCTTTTATTGATGGTATGGGCTTTGGTAACTGGGGTGAAGCACATCACGTTAAATTTAGTACTGAGTGGGATGATAATGTTTATGATGCGGTTGAAAAAGTGATTAAAATATATGATAAATATTTCCCGGATGTTTTATTGGGAGCTCAAGAAGGACAACCAGAAAATTATGGGACTCAAGAAAATGATGAGATCATTAATACTGACAAACCTTATACTGGAGCATTTGACAAAGAATATGATTTTGTTGTTCGCCGTGATACATTTGGCTGGATGACGGATGCAATTAGAAATCAAACATTAGAATGGTTTAATCAAGGAATACCAGTTTTTGCAGAAAATTGTTATCATTCATTTAAAGTACGAGAATACTGGTATAATAATGCTGGTTATCCGACTTTGGATGGTATTTTACGTCAGGTCGTAGCTGATGCTTTGACATGTCGAGCAAATACTCTAGATGCTCGGGTTGTAATGGACTGTCAGAAATGGCTAGAGAATGATCAACAAAACGGTTCTGGTTTATTGAATAAATTTGGTTTGAATGGTGGCTATCGCCTCGCTTTGACTAGTTTAGAAGTTCCTGAGCTTTTCACGACTGGGGAAGAAATAACGATTAAACAAGCGTGGCGTAATTTAGGGCTAGGCATGTTGCCGAATAAAAATAAACATTGGGATAATAAATATCATGTTGCTTTCGCATTATTGGACCCAAAAACAAATCAGGTTATTTATCAATATAATGAAGATACTGATAAAGTAAACCCGGGTGATTGGCTTTTCGAAGATGGAAATAATCATTATGAGACTACATTTAAATTGCCAAATAGTATTAAATCAGGTGAATACAAACTAGCAACAGCAATTGTTAATGACAAAAATAATAATCTTCCGGAAATTGCTTTGGCCCTTAAAGATGCGGAAGTGACAGAGCAGGGCTGGTATGTTTTAGATAGTATTAATGTAAAAAATATAAATGATTCAGATACAACATTTGGTATTTTTATTGAAGATACTGTAAATGGTAAAGTTATAGCTGATAGGTCAACTGTTAACGCTGGTGAAAGCGTTACTTTAAAAGTTGTTCCTGACCAAGGCTATGAACTTGATCAATTACTAATCAATGAAAAGGCAGTTGAAATTAAGGATAACTCATATATGATTAAAAATGTTACGGCTGATATTCGTGTAAGGGCCTCATTTAAAAAAGCTGGTGAAGTAACCGTAAAACCTGATGAGTCTAAGGATAGTTCAGTAGTAGCAACGGGAGATGAGGTTCAATTATTTGGATATATAGGAATGTTTATCGGAGCATTAGTTTTATTAGCTGAGTTGAAAAGGAAATTTAAACATCAGAGCTAAAATATAAAAGCAGGTAATTTACCTGCTTTTTCCACATATAATTATATTTACTAAAATAATAATCTTTTATTAGTAAATTAATTGACATGGTTTACGTGATTAACTATAATTGTTAGTGCATAGGATTGTTACTATTTGATTAGGCAAGACCTGGTTGTTTAAAGCGTTTATAAGCGTGATGAACAATCAGGTCTTTTATATTTATTTGGGAACTTTAACTAATCAAAATAGCTATTCTATACGGGAAAAGGAGGAAGTTATGAAAGGAAGATGGAATCAAAAATTATGTGCTGTAGCAACTGTTTCAATGTTGTTATCATCAGCACCAGTTGGGGTATTAGCACAAGAAAATGCAAGAATTACTCAGTCAGACCCCGAAGAAGTATATGTTGATATCATTGGAGATGGGCAAAGAACCACGCTATTTAATGAAAATTGGAAGTTTCATCGTGGTGATATAAATGATGCTCAAAACAAAGATTACAATGATTCAACTTGGGAAACGGTGAATTTGCCACATGACTATAGTATTGATCAAGATTTCACAACAAGCGGAGAAGCAGAGAGTGGTTTTTTACCAGGTGGCGTTGGCTGGTATCGAAAAACTTTTGTAGTACCTAAAAAATATCAAGAAAAACAATTGATGATTGAGTTTGATGGCGCTTATATGAATGCTGAAGTTTATTTAAATGGGACAAAATTAGGTGAGCATCCATATGGATATACTGCTTTTGCATTTGATTTGACTGAGGGCTTAATCTGCGATGGTGAGACTGAAAATGTTTTAGTAGTAAAAACTAATAATAAAATTCCAAGTAGTCGCTGGTACTCTGGAAGTGGGATTTATCGAGATGTAAAGTTAACAGTTACAGATAAGGTTCATGTTGGCTATAATGGAACTAAAATCATTGCTAAAGATTTAGAAAATACTAAGGACAATAATGTTAAAGTTGATGTTACAGCAACAATCGATAATGATAGCGATACAAATAAAACGATCACAGTTAAAAATACTTTATTGGATGCTCAAGGAAATGCCGCGGGTAGTACCGTCACTAATGAAGTTGAATTAGCAGCTAAAAGTACAAAAGATGTAAAACAGGAAGTGTCTGTTATTGCTCCTAAATTGTGGTCCACTGAGGATACAAATTTATATACAATGAAAACTGAAATCGTGGCGGATAATAAAGTTTTAGATACTTATGAAACTGAGTATGGTTTCCGCTATTTTGATTTTGATAATAATACAGGTTTTTCATTAAATGGTGAAAAAATAAAATTAAAAGGTGTTTGTCTGCACCATGATCAGGGTGCACTAGGAGCAGTTGCTAATCGTGATGCAATTGAACGGCAGGTCAAAATATTAAAAGAAATGGGATGCAATGCGATTCGTGTTACCCATAATCCTGCGGCATCAGTTTTATTAGAAGTATGTAATGAAAATGGAATGTTAGTTATTAATGAAGCATTTGATGGCTGGACCGAATATAAAAATGGAAATGTTAATGACTACACTTCACATTTTAATGAAGTAATTAGTACCGATAATCAAATTGTTAATGGAAAAGCTGGAATGAAGTGGGGCGAATTTGATGTTAAAGCAATGGTTGATGGTGCTAAAAATGATCCAAGTGTAATTATGTGGTCATTAGGTAATGAAATTGATGAAGGAGTATCAGGAAATACCTCACATTATTTAAATTTAGTTGATGATTTAATTAAATGGGTTCAAGAGGTTGATACAACTCGTCCAGTCACAAATGGTGATAATCGCAAAAATACTAATCCAAATGCGATGCTCAGCCAAATTAATCAAAAAATATATGAAGCTGGTGGCGTGGTTGGAATGAACTATGCAAATGGTGATCAAACTATAGCTATGCACAATACTTATAGTGATTGGCCACTATACGGTTCTGAAACGGCAAGTGCTGTCCATAGTCGTGGAGTTTATAATACTACGGGTAAAGATGATAATACTTTACAAATGTCAGAATATGATAATGATGAGGCAAAAGTTGGCTGGGGACATTCAGCAAGTGATGCCTGGCAATTTGTTATTAAGAATGATTTCAATGCTGGAGAGTTTGTGTGGACTGGTTTTGATTATATTGGTGAACCAACGCCATGGAATGGAACTGGAGCAGGAAGTGCAAGTGGTCAGGGAGCTAAACCTAAATCATCATATTTTGGAATTGTTGATACTGCAGGATTTGTAAAAGATACTTATTATTTATATAAAAGTATGTGGGACGAAGATACAACTACTTTGCATTTAATGTCAACATGGAACAATGATGAAATAGTCAAAAATAATAATGGTAAGGTCAAGGTCGATGTATTTACTAATGCTGCAAAAGTGGAGTTATATTTAAATGGGAATAAAGTGGGGGAAGATACAGCAACAACGCATACTACTGCTTTAGGATATAAGTATCAAACATTTTCAAATGGAGAATTTTACCCAAGCTTTAATGTAACCTGGGCTTCAGGAACGTTGAGTGCTAAAGCATATGACAAAAAAGGTAATTTAATTACAGAAACTGAAGGAAGAAGCAGTGTAACGACTAATACCAAAGCTGCAAAATTAGCGATAAGTGCTGATAAAAAGGAAATTTTAGCTGATGGCAGTAGTTTATCTTATCTTACTGTCGATGTTAAAGATATGAATGGAAATATTGTCGCTGGAGCTGATAATCGTATTAATTTCAAGATTGAAGGAAATGGTAAAATTGTTGGGGTTGATAATGGTAATGCAGCTGATACTGATAGTTATAAGGGAACTTCACGAAAAGCCTTTTCAGGAAAGGCATTAGTGATTGTTCAATCTACTAAAGATGAGGGATCATTTACACTTAGTGCCAGCAGTGATGGTTTAAGTGGTTCAAATATTTCTGTCAAGACGGTTAAAAATGCTGTTGAGGGTGATGCTTATCTGCAAAGTTACACAATTGCTAAAAATTTATATGTTAATGTTGGTGAAGAACCTGATCTGCCTGCAAAAGTTGTAGGAACATACAATAATGGGGAGACAAGAGACTTAACGATTAAATGGAATGAATATGATAAAGAATCATTAAATAAAATTGGTGAGTTCACAATAACAGGAAAACTTCAGGATAGTGAAGCTGTAGTAACTGTAACGGTTCATGTAATTGGTAATGTCGTAGCCATGGAAAACTATTCAACAGTAACTAGTGCAGGAATTACACCGGTATTACCACAAACGGTTCGAGGACTTTATGAAAATGGAAATTATAGTGAGGCTTTTCCGGTTAAATGGAATATTCCTGCTGATGCTTTTAAAAATGAAGGAATGGTAACAGTAAAAGGTACAGTCAATGTTCTAAATGAAGTAAAAGATGTTACAGCAACTGTTCGAGTAGCACCAAAATTAGCTGATTCACAGAATATTGCTTCAAAGAATTATCAAGATACACCATTATTTACAAATGGGAAAATGGTCAATGGTGTTCCAAGTGAACCAACAGCAACGCCAATCAATGATTCATTGAGTGAATTAAATGATGGGATTACTAATGAAAGTGGACGCGAAAGCGCACGGTGGACAAATTGGAGTTTAAGAAATGAAAATCCTCCGGTGGATACTTATGTACAATTAGAATGGCAAAAAGAATACTTGATGCAAAATATTAAACTGTGGCATTTTACGGATAATCAATTCAGTGTTTTACCAGGTGATAACAATGTCCGGTTTGAATATTATGATGTTCCAACAAATTCATGGCAAGAAATTGAGTCTTCGCACATTACACAAGTACCATATACATCTGGTGATACTCCATATGGATTTATTCACCCGATTACAACTAATAAATTACGCATATGGATGAAGTCACCGCAAGTTAATAAATGTATTGGTTTAACAGAAATAGAAGTATATGATTATATTTTACCAGTAACTGCAAATTCATCTGCAAATCTAGATGATTTAAAATTAGATGGGGTTAATATTAAAGAATTTAATGGTTATCGAGGGTATGATAAGCTTACTAAAACATATACTGTTGATTTGAAAACAGCTGATACCCCATCAGTTATAGCTCAAGGTAATAATAATGAAGCAATTACTGTTTTACCAGTATATAATAATGAAGTAAAGATCATTGTTAGAGCGGAAGATGGTAAAACGATAGAAAATTATACTATTAAATATATTATCTCGGCAAACAAAGAGTTTCTTGAAAACTATATTGAAAGCGATGAAATAAAGAAAGTTTTTGAAACAAGTGAAGAATATACAGTCCAATCGTATCAAGAATTTAAGGAAGCATATGATCAAGCAATAGTGATTTTGAAAGATGATCAGGCAACACAAAAACAAGTTGATGATAGTTATGAAAAATTACAAACTATGTATCAAGCTTTAGTTAAAAAGACTGAAGAAAAAGTTGATAAGAGTCAGTTAGAAGCACTTTTAGCTATTGCTGATAAGATTACTGAAGATATTTTAAGTAGTCTTGATGCTGATTTAGTCAAAGAGTTTAAGACCGCTTTACAAGCAGCACAAGATATTTATACTGGAAATGATGTAACTCAAGCTCAGGTAAATGCTGCTATTACACGGTTAAATGTGGCAATTGAAAATTTAAATATTCGTGATTTCAATAAGATTAAATTACAGGAGCTAGTTGAGCGGACTGAAAAATTATCTGCTAAAGATTATACAAGGGCTTCTTGGGAACGATTAGAAAAAGCTTTATCAGCAGCCAAAATTGTCTTAGCAGATGAAAAGGCGACACTGGCAGCTGTTGATGAAGCCAAAACGGTTTTACAAAATGCACTAGAACAATTAGAGAAAGTTGCGATTAGCGAAGAGTCTTCTCAAGGAGTAAAAACTGGTGATGCGGCTAATTTTGCTGGTATATTTGCATTAATGGTTTCAACTGCGAGTCTGGTTTTATGGATGAAAAGAAGAAAAGAAAATAATTAATAATAATAGAAGGATGTTTTAATATGACATCCTTTTTTGGAAATTTGACATTTTTATGATTATCGTATTCGTTGTATATTCTTACTAAGATTGTATAATATAAGTATAGAAAAAGGAGGCGTTTAAAAATGAGTATACCAATAATTATTGTACTTATAGTAGTGGCGTTAATTGTGATTTACTGCATAGTTGCATATAACACATTAACTAAATTAAAGAACCGGGTTAAAACTAACTGGGCACAAATTGATGTGGTATTAAAAAGGCGGGCTGATTTGATCCCGAACCTTGTTGAAACAGTCAAGGGGTATGCTAGTCACGAAAAGGAAACGTTAGAAAATGCAATAAAAGCAAGAAATACTTATGTGACTGCCAATAGTCCTCAAGATCAGCTTGCAGCTTCTGGTGAATTAAATCAGGCTTTAAGCCGATTAATGATGTTAGGTGAAGCTTATCCGGATTTAAAAGCTAATACTAATTTTATGGAATTACAAAAAGAATTGACAGCTACAGAAGATAAAATTACGTATGCACGACAATTTTATAATGATTCAGTAAATAAATATACCAATCAAACAGAAGTTTTCCCTTCAGTGCTTATTGCAAAAATATTTGGTTTTGGAACTTTTGATTATTTTGAGGTTCAAGAAACAGATAAAGAAGTACCAAAGGTTAAATTTTAAAATGAAACTTAAAAAATTATTTTTAGCACTCTCAATCTTTCTGGTTTCTTTGATGCCGTTACCTGTTTTGGCATCAGGGAATGACCTTCAAGCGGTTAATATGAACATTTATATTAATCAAGATGGTTCAGCAAAAGTTGAGGAAACTTGGAAGATGGATGCGATTGAAGGAACAGAAAACTACAAGGCATTTAATAATCTTTATGGGGCTACGATCAGTGATTTTTCTGTTGTCGATGAAAAAGGAACAAAATATCAATATGTTGATAATTGGGATATTGATGCTAGTCGTCAAGAGAAGAAAAATAAATGTGGGATCATTGAAAAGAGTGATGGTTATGAGTTATGTTATGGGATAGGTGATTATGGTCAACACACATATACGATGACTTATACGATTACTCCATTTGTTAATCAATATAGTGATGCTCAGGGGTTTAATTGGCAATTACTTAATCAGGAAATGAATCCTAAACCAGCTGAATTTGAAGCAACGATTAGTTCTGATTACAAGTTTTATGATCAAGATAGTGATATTTGGGGCTTTGGCTATGAAGGACAAGTTATTTTTGATGATCATGGAGCGATAATTATATCGAATCGTGATTTAAACAATAATCGTCGAGGCGATATTAATCATGTTAATATTTTAGTTAGAGTACCCGATGGAACTTTTAGCAATGCAATAACCAAAAATGAATCATTTGAAGCTGTTTTAGAAGATGCACGTGATGGCTCAAGTTATCAAGAAGATTCTAGTGATGGTTCAATATTTATGTTTATTGGTATTAGTGTTGCGGTACTTGCTGGGATAATTGCAGTAATTGTTGGAGTTGTATCTAAAGCAAACAAAAATAAACAATTATATTTTAGTGACGGTAACAATGAAATTCCGACAATGGAACATGTTAATCCGTTCCGTGATATTCCTTGTCATAAAGATATCTATTATTTTTATTACGTTGCAACAAAAGCAGGGATTATCCAGCAAGATGATCGTTCAGGTATCTTGTGTGCTATGTTGTTAAAATGGATCAGAGATGGCTATGTGAATTTTACCATGGAACCGGGCACTGGCTGGTTTAAAAAAGATAAATATGAAATTGATTTCAGTGGTGAGATTCCAACAGAAAATATTTTAGAAGAAAAGATGTTAGGTTATTTTCGGGAAGCAAGTGGTGATAATCAAATCTTAGAGAATAAAGAATTTGAACGTTGGTGTAAACGGAATTATGAAGAAATCGAAGATTGGTTTAATGATTTGATTGAATTTGAAGAAAAAGAATTAAAAGAAAAAGGCTTAATGAAAAAGCAAACAACTTATAAAAAGTTCTTAGGAATAGATATTGCAAATGAAAAAGTAGTTTATGAACCATCATTTAGAGATGATATCATTTATACTAAGGGATTAAAACGCTTTTTATTAGACTTTAGTAGTATTGAAGAAAAAGAAGTAATTGAAGTAAAACTCTGGGAAGAATATTTAATGTTTGCTTCAATTCTTGGTATTGCTGACGAGGTAGAAAAACAAATTGGTAAACTCTGCCCAGAATTTAATCAATATTCAAATATTGATTACACTTATACGATGTTAGCAACGAGAACATTTATGTACGGTGGTGTTCGTAGTGCAGCTAATGCATATAGTGCAGCTCATAGTTCATCGTATAGCGGTGGCGGTGGTTTTAGTTCCTTTGGCGGAGGCGGAGGTGGTTTCTCCGGAGGCGGCGGAGGCGAAAGCCGATAAAATAAAGAAAACCTGGAAGAACGAAATGAACCTCCTAAGTTGTTGCTTCAACTTAGGAGGTTCGCTTCAAAACTCCAGGTTATTTTATTGTTGTGCTTCTAATTCAGCGATTTTATCAGCAAATTGAGGTAAGTGTTTTTTATGAGCAATCAACATTTCATCTAATAATGTTTTAGCAATTTGACCACTTGGAACTAATGGATTAATTGTAAATGCATGTAATGCTTTACCATAATCACCAGTAACGGCGGCTTCAATTGTAGTTTCTTCCATTGCTTTCATAATTTGAACCATTCCCCGAGCTGCAGGTTTTAATGTTCCCCAAGAAATTGGCATTGGCCCTGCTGCTGTAATGATAGCAGATACTTCAGCTACACTATCATATGGAAGATCAGTTAATGCCCCTTTGTTTTGTGTTGATACGACCATAGTTGTACGTTTATCATTATAGATTGAGTTGATTAATTCACAAGCAGCATCACTATAATAAGTACCACCACGTTTTGTCAATTGTTCTGGTTTATAATCTAAATTAGGATCTTTATATAATTCAAATAATTCAGCTTCTGTTCTTTTTACAACTTCAGCACGAGTACCATTTTCTTTGAAGTCGGCAATTTCATCTTCAAGCATATCATCAGTGATATAGTAGTAACGGTGATACATACATGGCAGATATCCTAAATCTTGGATTTGTTCTGCAACAAATGAAATATTTTTAATATTTGCTACTCCGGCATCAGCGGCACGTTTAGCGGCTTTTTCCTCTTCTTCCTTTGCACGTGTAGCATTAGCCCCAAATTTTCTTAAACCATCGTTTTCAACATATAGTTTTTGAATTGCTTTATCAGTTAATTCAGTTCCATCAACATCCCATACTCGATGCCAGTGAAAATGGTTTAATCCAGCGAATTTAAAGAATAATTCTTCTTCGTTTTTATCTAAAGCTTTCCCAACCATTTTACGGCAAGAGATAGGTACATTACATAAACCAACAACTTTATCCCATTTACCATATTTGATAACAGCTTCAGTAACCATTCCACTAGGATTAGTAAAGTTTACTAGCCAGGCATTTGGACATAGTCTTTTCATATCTTCAACGATTTCTAAGATAACAGGAACAGTTCTAAATGCTTTAAACATTCCTCCGGCACCATTTGTTTCTTGCCCAATAATCCCATGACTTAAGGGAATTCTTTCGTCTTTAATTCTTGCATCCAATAAGCCAACTCTAAATTGAGTAGTAACGAAATCAGCGTCTTTTAAAGCTTCTTCACGATCTAATGTTAAATGAATCGTCATAGGAACACCCGCAGCTTTTACCATTCTTTGTGCCATTGCTCCAACGATTTCTAACTTTTCTTTACCTTCTTCAATATCAACTAACCACAGTTCTTTGATAGGTAGTTCATCATATCTTTTAATAAATCCTTCAACTAATTCTGGAGTATATGAACTCCCGCCACCGATGGTAGCAATTTTTACAGGTCTTTTTGCCATTTGTAAATCTCCTTTGTTTTTTGTTACAAGGCTATTATAACGGCAAAAGAAAAGAAAGTGGTCTTTTTTCAGGTGATGAAAACCGCTTTCATTTTATGAAAATAATATAATAAGTTATCGTGCTTATGGTAATAATTAATATATTATTTTAATAACAGGTTGTATGGATTGATAGTTCCGGGAATTACTTGTAAATAATCATTTTTTAATAATTCATTGATTACATTGCATAATATATTAATATCGGTTTCTTCACCAGTACATTCAAGATAGAGACTTTGACTGCCACAAGCATCACGTAATTTGAGAATGTAGTCAAATTGGCGTTCTTTTAATAAATTATTGATGTCTTGGACTTGGAAAATTGAAATTGTTTTCATGTTTTTAACTCCTTTTGTTAAAATAATGTTATAATTTCATTATATAAAAGTCAAGGAGGATATATAATGGCTGCAACTGAAAAAGAAAAAGCAACCAAGCTGGCTCATGAGTTAGTCGCATACATAGAGAGTGAACAAAGTGATTTGAAGGCTAGTGATAATGAATTTGATGCTTTATGGCAAAGCATTTATGATGTTTGTATGCTAGTTCACTTTAACATTTTAGATGAACTCTTGAGTGAAGAGGAATATTTAGAAGGAGTTACTTGGCTAAAAGACTATCAACATCTCACTAAAGATTACCAAGATAAAGAATTGGAATTATGAAAGGATAAAGAATAATGAAAAATTATTTAATTGTTACCGATACAACAAGTGCGATGAACGGGGTTCAAGCGAAAGAATCTGGAATTGAGTTAGTCTCACTAAGTGTACTGATTGACGGGATCGAGTACAAAGACCAAATTGATATTTCAACGGAAGAATTATATAAAAAACTGGAAGCTGGATGTATCCCTACGACATCACAGCCAAATACTGGATATTTACATGAATTAATGGCGAATTGGAAAGCTAAAAATTATGAAGCTATTATCATTATCACCTGCAGTAGTGATTTAAGTGGAACTTGGAGTGGATTTAATCTTGTGAAAAATCAGTTAGAAATGAATAATATGTATATTTATGATAGCCGCCAAGTTGGTGCACCTGTCATGGATATGGCATTAGCGGCTAAACAGATGGCTGATAATGATCATGATGTAAATGAAATTTTTGAAATGTTAGAAATGAAAACTAAAAATAGTTTTTCTTTTTTAGCCCCATTTGATTTTAAGCAATTGGCGCGCTCGGGACGGTTATCGCCGGTAGCTGCTAAAATGGCATCAATCTTGAAAGTAAAAGCTTTACTTTATTTGAAGGAAGATGGTAGTTGTGTCGATAAATATGCGATGAGTAGGACAGAATCAAAAATTGTTAAAACTGTAATTGACAAATTTAAAAATGCTGGTGTTAATGCTAAGGATTATACATTATACATCTCTCATGCTGATAATGAAGAATCAGCGCTGAAAGCAAAACGATTATTACAAGATATTTTTGATAATATTGAGGTTATCGTAAACAAGTTACCAGCTGTATTGACTTGTCATGGCGGGATGAAATGTATATCTGTGCATTATATACATAAGATGTAATAGGTGAGAAAATGAAAGTTGTTGATATGCATTGTGATACCATCTTGCGGCTTTATGATGAAGGTGGCTGTTTATCAAAAAATGATTTTAATATTGATTTAAAGAAAATGGTTAAAGGTGATTATTTGTTGCAAAACTTTGCGATGTTTGTAAACTTAAGTGATCATCTTGATCCGCTAACAAAGGCACAGCGATTAATTGATCTATATTATACAGAACTAGAAAAAAGTCCTGAGCTGATTAAACCAGTATATAGTTATGAAGATATTCTTAATAATCAAAAAAATGGTCTAATGTCAGCGATGCTTACATTGGAAGAAGGGGCAGTCGTAAATAATGATCTTGCAATCTTACGTAATTATTATCGTCTAGGCGTTAGGATGATTACTTTAACTTGGAATCATCCTAACGGAATAGGTTATCCTAATTTGATTAGTACTAAGGAATTTAAAGATTTATATCATTTAAATACAGAAGATGGATTAACTGATTTTGGGATTGCTTATGTCAAGGAAATGGAGCGGTTGGGAATCATTATCGATGTTTCGCATTTGAGTGATGCGGGATTTTATGATGTATTAAAATATACGACAAAACCGTTTGTTGCATCACATAGTAATGCTCGTAGCGTTTGCGGAGTTGCTCGAAATATGTCTGATGATATGATCAAACAGTTAGCGAAACGTAATGGCGTCATGGGAATTAATTTTTGCGGAGATTTCTTAAAACCATCGAGTCATGGCGGAATGCGTTCATGTATTGAAGATATGGTTAAACATATTTTATATATTAAGGAACTGGTGGGGATAGATTATGTTGGCTTAGGTAGTGATTTTGATGGTATTGATCAAAACCTTGAATTAGCTGATGCTTCGATGATGCCCCAATTAGCTGCTGCACTGCAGGAAGCTGGCTTTAGTGAAATTGAAATTGAGAAAGTTTTTTATAAGAACGTTTTACGTGTTTATAGTCAAATTTTATAGAAACAGAAAAACGACAAGTGGGGAAATCACTTGTCGCTTTTATTATTAGTTATCAGGGAAAGGATACTAATAATACATGATATCAGGGAAGGATATCTTTATATATTGTTTGTAGTCATTATATTGAAGGGAAAATCGAATATTTCTTTTGACTACATTGTTAGTATATAACTAAACAATGGTGAAAATGTATATAGAATATCTTAAAATATGTGATAATTATTCGTTCGGATAGATATCGAGCTATTTTAAAATGGCGAAATATAGTGTATAATACACATAAGTGGAGGAATGAGGATGAAAAGCTTATTTTATCGTTTAATTATCTTTTTAGATACAGCTAGTGAAGCTGATACAAATTATAATATTGCCTGGTATATGGCTCATAATTTTTCGAAAGTGGCCAAAATGGGAATTAGTCAGCTTGCTAAAGAATGTTATGTATCCCCGGCAACGATTTCACGTTTTTGTCGTGCTTTAGGATATGAAAATTATGCTCATTTAAAACAAGAATGTTCTTCATTTGCTTCAGATAGCAAAAAGTTTAATAATTTAATTAATGTTCCTTTGGACATGATGAAAGATAAACCTCAAGAATGTACTAAATATTATAGTAATCAAGTATGTGATGCTATTTCAAAATTGTCACAGCGGTTAGACTGGAATGTGATTGATAAAGTTCTACAGGCTATTCATGATAGTGATTCAGTAGCTTTTTTTGGAACTCAGTTTTCTCATTCTGCAGCGTTGCATTTTCAAACTGATTTACTAATGCTGGAAAAGTTTACAATGGCATATATGGAAACAGAACGTCAGATTGATTGTGCGCGTTTGATGGATGAAAATAGTGTTGCAATTATTGTGACAGTAAATGGATTTTATGCACGGAGTAATTCGAAAGTTTTACAGTATTTAAAGAAATCAAAATGTAAGGTTGTTTTAATGACAAATAATCCAGGGATAGATATTGGAATAAACGTTAATTATACGATTGTATTAGGTGATAGCGAACAGCGAAAGATTGGTAAACATACGTTATTAACAGCAGTTGAATTGATGTCACTGCGATATTATTCTTTATATTATCCAGGAATTCAGGAAAAAATTATCTAAAAAGGTTTTAACCTTTTTTTATGGAAGGAAAAAGTTATGCGTGAGATTAAATGTGAAGATATTACAAAAACAGTAAAACAACTATGTATGGAAGCAGCTTGTAATTTACCCAGTGATGTGTTTAAGGCACTTAAAGATAAGACAGATACAGAACCATATCCCTTAGCTAAAAAGACTTTGGAAGTATTGATTGATAATGCTGATTTAGCTAAAGATAATATGATGCCGATTTGTCAAGATACTGGTATGGCTTTTGTGTATATTACAATTGGACAAGAAGTTCATGTAGATGGTGATTTAAAAGCTGCTATTAATGAAGGAGTGCGTCAAGGGTACGAGGAAGGTTATCTTCGTAAATCAGTAGTTGATGATCCATTATTTGAACGGATCAATACTAAAGATAATACCCCAGCAATTATTTATTTTGATCTTGTTTGTGGTGATGAATTTAAAATTGTTGTAGCTCCAAAAGGATTTGGGTCTGAAAACATGTCACAAATTAAAATGTTAAAACCAAGTGATGGATTGCAGGGAGTTAAAGATTTTGTAATGAAAGTGGTTAATGACGCTGGACCTAATGCTTGCCCGCCGATGGTGATTGGTGTAGGGATCGGAGGGTCATTTGACAAAGTTACGATGTTGTCAAAACAAGCAATGATGCGTGAAATTGGAACCCATCACGAAGATAGCCGATATGCTGCTTTAGAAACTGAATTATTAGAGATGATCAATGCTACAGGAATTGGACCAGCTGGTTATGGTGGAAAAACTACGGCTCTATCATTGAATATTGAGACTCATCCTACTCATATTGCTGGAATGCCTGTTGCAGTAAGTATTTGCTGCCATGTAGCGCGTCATAAGGAGGCTTCATTATGATTAAATTGACAACACCGCTTACCGTTGAAAAAATAAAACAATTACATGCTGGTGATGAAGTGTTACTAAGCGGAACTATCTATACGGGTCGTGATGCGGCTCATAAACGTTTGATGGCTTTGATTGAAGAAGGAAAGGAATTACCTTTTCATTTAGAGGATCAAGTAATTTTTTATGTGGGACCAACGCCAAGTAAACCTGGTAAAGTATTTGGGAGTGGAGGACCTACAACGTCTGGGAGAATGGATGCTTTTGCACCAACAATGATCAAGTTAGGATTACGTTCGATGATTGGTAAGGGATATCGTCAGCAGGCAGTTAAAGATGCAATCATTAAATATCATGGAGTGTATTTTGGTGCTATCGGTGGAGCCGGAGCGATGATGTCTAATTGCATTAAAGAATGTACAGTAATTGCTTTTGATGATCTTGGACCTGAAGCGATTCGACGTTTAGAAGTTGAGGATATGCCATTAGTAGTAGTGATTGATAGTAATGGTAACGATCAATATGAATTAGGGCGTAACGATTATTTAAGTACATGTAAATAAAGAGAAAGTATTAAAGAGGTAATATAATAATGTTTAAAAAGAAAAGAGATTATGGATATTACAGCAGTTATGGAACAAGTAGTCGAAGTCGCCTTAAGGTTGGACGCGTTGCTCTTGTTGGGGCTGTTGGGGTTGTCTTAGTTATTGGAATTGTTGTTGTGTTAAATTTGACACGGATTAAATTATTAATCAAGGGCTATTCATTTTCACAAGCAAGTGAAATTTTGTCATTAACAAAAGAACAAGAAAATGAAATTTTATCCCATGATAAACTTGATCATATTACTAATTGGATAGCAAATTCTAAAAAAGTTTCTTTATATGATGAATACGAAAAATATCTAGGCATGAATAAAAAGATGGAATATGCTGATGTTGTTACATATATTAATGGATTATTTAAAGAAGAAGTACCTAAACTAAAAAGTATGGGGTATAGTGAGAAAGTTATTTGGAATTTGATTAGTGATAAAGTATCAAAAGAAGATTTACAATATTTGATCGATCATAATTATACTGCCAAGGATTTAGAGCCTTATCGCAAAGTAAAAGGTTATCAAATTCAAAATCTTGAAGCGTATATCAACGCTTATAATAATTACAAAGACTATAATTATGCAGTATGTATTACTAACTATCCATTTTTGATTTCATCTAATGGTGAGCCTAAAGAAAGCTATACAATTACTAATCCTGATGATTTATTAGTTTTAGTAAAAAAAGGTTTCTATTTACCAGAAAGCTATGAACCTAAATTAGTAGATCCGGAAATTCCAGTAGCTCCAGATTGTCAAAATCCGAAAATGACTAAAGAAACATCAGATGCTTTAACTAAAATGTATGAAGCAGCTAAAAAAGAAGGATTAGAATTAGTTGTTAATAGTGCGTATCGTTCATATCAGACACAAGTTGATACAATGGCTGATTTTGAAAGACGTTTTGGCGGGCAGTATGCAAATGAATATGTCGCTCAGCCTGGAGCAAGTGAACATCAAACTGGTTTAGGAATTGATTTAACTAGTCAAAGTGTTGTAGAAGGTAAAAAAATCACTTTTGGTGATACTGATGAATATAAATGGGTAATTAAAAATTGTGCTAAATATGGCTTTATTATCCGTTTTGAAAATGGTACTGACGGAATAACGGGAATTGCTCATGAGCCTTGGCATTTACGTTATGTTGGTAAAGATGTAGCAAAAAAAATCGTTGAAAAGGAATGGACTTTTGAAGAATATTGTTTATATAACAATGTAATGCCAAAAGTTACGAAAAAATAATCTAGGGGTTACCTCTAGATTATTTTAATGAGGTAAAGAAATGAAAACATTAATTACTACTTTAAATTCAAAATATATACATAAGTCTTTATCGTTAAGATTGCTTTATGTAGCTACTAAAGAATATCATGAGGTGGATTTTAAAGAATATACGATCAAAGAGGATCTTGATACAATTGCAAATGATATTATTGAACAAAAAGTACAGGTTGTGGCTTTTAGTGTCTATATTTGGAATGTTGATTTAATAAAAATATTGATAGATAAATTAAAAAAAATGGACCCACAATTAGTTATTGTAATTGGAGGACCGGAAGTAAGTTATGAAATTGATTATTTTCTAGATAACTTTAAAATTGACTATTTAATTAGTGGTGAAGGTGAGGTGGCTTTTAAAGAACTGTTAGATTGTTTAGAAACACAGCAGCCGATTAATATTCAAGGAATTAGCAGAAAAGATAAGCGAGATTATCAACAAACTAAGCCGGTTGATCTACAATATCTTGAAACACTTGAATCACCTTATTTATTAAAACGTGATCTTGCTGATATGGATAAGCGGATTCTTTATTTTGAAACAAGTCGCGGCTGTCCATATCAATGCCAGTACTGTTTATCTTCATTAGAAAAAGGATTACGCTTCTTTAGTTTAGATTATTTAAAAGCGCAATTATCATTATTGCTCGATAGTGGAGTTAAGACAATTAAGCTGCTAGATCGGAGCTTTAATGCTAAAACAGCTCATGCTTTGGCGATTTTAGAATTTATTTTTAAGCATTATCGACCAGGAATTCAATTTCAATTCGAAATTAATGGTGATGTACTAGATCAGCGAATTATTGATTATATTAATGATTATGCTCCAAGAGGATTATTACGATTTGAAATAGGAATTCAGTCAACATATGAGCCGACAAATGAAATCGTTAAAAGATATCAAAATTTTGAACGGTTAAGTGAAGTAATTAAACAGTTACAGCAAAATCATAAAATTGATTTTCATTTAGATTTGATTGCAGGTTTGCCTTTAGAAAACCTAGAGAGATTTGCCCGATCATTTGATGATGTTTTTGCTTTTTATCCAAAGGAACTGCAATTAGGTTTTTTAAAGTTATTGAGAGGAACAAGTCTTCGAAAAGAGGCAGAAAAATATGGGTATGTATATGATGAAAATCCACCCTATGAATTGCTTTATAGTAATGATTTAAGCCCTGAAGATATTGGGAAAATTCATTTGGCAGAAGAAATGTTAGAGAAATTCTGGAATAGTGGCAAGATGCCAATAACAATGAATACAGTGATAAGAACAGTCGCTTCACCTTTTTATTTTTTCTTAGACCTGGGCAATTATTATTTGAAACAACAATTTAAAATGTTTAAATTTCAAAATGATGAATTATTTAGTTATTTAGACGAATATTTAAATCGGCAGTATCAGGATTTATTGATTGAAGACTATTTACGGTTATCAAAAATAAAACCTAAACGCTGGTGGAAGGCCCGTTTAGATAAAAGCGAAGCACGTGAAACAATGCATTATTTGATAGAAAAATATGACTTAGACCAAGAAGAAGTCTTTAGATATGGGGTGGTTGAAAAGGTAACTGATGGCTACTTATTAGCGATTTATCAAAATTATCAGGTTAGTGTGAAAAAGTATTCTTGATAATGATAAACGGTTATATTATGTTAGATAACGTTTTCCTGTAATGGGAGAGCGTTTTATTTTATGATTATAAAAAGGGCTGGGTAAAGGAGTATATAACATGAATTAAAAATACAAATAAGATATACTTAATAGTGCATGGAGGGATATAGAATGATAGAAAATATTCGTAAGAGAGATGGGCGCCTAGTCGCATTTGAGTTAGATAAGATTGCAGGAGCTATATACAAAGCATTTGAAGCAAGTGGTGGTAAATATGAATTAAAAAATGCCATGAATATTGCTAAAACAGTTGAAACAAAGCTAGAAAAAAAGAAGAGTGAATTACCAACGGTAGAATTAGTTCAAGATACGGTTGAAGAAGTGTTGATTGAACAAGGATATGTACGAGTGGCTAAAGCCTATATTTTATATCGCGCTAATCGTACGCGTGAAAGGGATATGAAGTCACGGCTAATGAAGACTTTTGAAGAGATTACTTTTGCTGATAGTAAAGATAGTGATCTAAAAAGAGAAAATGCTAACGTGAATGCAGATGCTCCGATGGGGACAATGCTGAAATATGGAGCTGAAGCAGCAAAACAGTTTAATGAGATGTTTGTATTAAATCCTAAACATGCACGTGCTCATATTAATGGGGATATACATATTCATGATATGGATTTTTTAACTTTAACCACAACTTGTTGTCAAATTGATTTAATTAAATTATTTGCAGGAGGATTTTCAACTGGCCATGGAGTTTTAAGAGAGCCAAATAGCATTAGTATCTATGCTGCTCTAGCTTGCATTGCTATCCAGTCAAACCAAAATGATCAACATGGAGGTCAGGCAATTCCTAATTTTGATTATAGTATGGCACCAGGTGTTGCAAAATCATACTTAAAGCATTTTTATCATAATTTAGCTAAAGCAATTACTTTATTAGTAAAATTAGATGGTGAAGATATTGCGACTAAAGTAAAGGGAGAAATGCGTTTAAAACCTACTTTAGATAAAAATGAGGCATTTGAAGAACAATTAAAAGAAACACTGAAAGCTAATAAAGTAGATAAATTTGTAGATGAAATCGTTGAATTTGCAATTACAAGCGCTTATGAAGAAACTGATCGAGAGACATATCAAGCGATGGAGGCGTTTATTCACAATCTTAATACTATGCATTCAAGAGCTGGAGCACAAGTACCGTTTAGTTCAATCAATTATGGTATGGATACTTCAAGTGAAGGGCGCATGGTAATGCGTAATATATTATTAGCAACAGAAGCTGGGCTAGGTCATGGTGAAACACCAATTTTTCCAATTCAAATATTTAGAGTAAAAGAAGGAATCAACTATAATGAAGGTGAGCCTAATTACGATCTTTTTAAATTAGCTTGTCGTACCTCTGCAAAACGTTTATTCCCTAATTTTTCATTTGTTGATGCTCCTTTCAATAAACAATATTATAAAGGAACGCCAGAAACTGAAATTGCTTATATGGGATGTCGAACACGAGTTATGGGAAATGTTTATGCTCCGGACAAAGAAATTAGTTTTGGGCGTGGAAATTTAAGTTTTACTTCTATCAATTTACCAAGATTGGCAATTCGTTCTAAAGGAGATGTAAATGAGTTTTTTGATAAGCTTGATGGAATGTTAGATTTATGTATTGAGCAATTGTTAGAACGTTTTGAAATTCAATGTCGTCGTAAGGCTAAAAACTATCCTTTTTTAATGGAGCAGGGAGTTTGGCTTGATAGTGATGAATTAAAACCTGATGATGAAGTTCGTGAGGTTTTAAAACATGGAACTTTAACAGTCGGATTTATCGGATTAGCGGAAACATTAAAAGCTTTGATTGGGGTACATCATGGTGAAAGTGAAAAAGCTCAGATCTTAGGATTACAAATTGTTGCTCATATGCGCAAGGCAATGGATAAAGCAACTGAAAAATATAATTTGAATTTTAGTTTGATTGCTACTCCGGCAGAAGGACTTTCAGGTCGTTTTGTTAAAATGGATAAAAAACTTTTTGGAGAATTAGACGGGATTACTGATCGTGAATATTATACTAATAGTTTCCATATTCCTGTATATTATCCAATTAGTGCTTTTAAGAAAATAAAATTAGAAGGACCATATCATGAATTAACTAATGGTGGTCATATTAGTTATGTCGAGATGGATGGGGATCCGACTAAAAATATTGCTGCATTCGAAAAAATTGTTAGAGCAATGCATGATAATGGAATTGGTTATGGAGCAATCAATCATCCAGTTGATCGTGATCCAGTATGTGGTTATAATGGAATTATTGATGATGTTTGCCCGTTATGTGGAAGAAGCGAGGAAGAACATCATGGTTTTGAACGAATCCGGCGAATCACTGGTTATTTAGTAGGAACATTAGATCGTTTTAATGATGGGAAAAAGGCTGAAGAAAGTGATCGTGTAAAACACGAAACCAAGGAATGAATAATTAATGGAAATTAGATTATTTGGTACGGTTAATGATTCTATTGTTGATGGGCCGGGCTTAAGATATGCGATTTTTACCCAAGGTTGTTTTCATAATTGTTTAGGCTGCCACAATCCTAAAAGCCATGATATTAATGGCGGGTATATTAGAGATACTAGTGAAATAATTAATGAAATTGATGAAAATCCTTTATTAGATGGAATCACGTTATCAGGTGGTGAACCAATGTTACAAATCGAGCCTTTAAAAGAACTTTGTAAAGCTGCTCGACTTAGAAAACTAAATATTGTTATTTATAGTGGTTTTACATTCGAACAAATTATGGATGATCCTAATAAAAAATCATTATTGGAACTTTGCGATATGCTAATCGATGGCAAATTTGAATTAGATAAAAAAAGTTTAGCTTTACTTTATCGTGGTTCATCTAATCAAAGATTGATTAATATTCAACAATCTCTAAGCCAAGGAGAGGTAGTTGAATATTTGGCTGATGAGAATAATGAAATTAAGATTTAAGGAAGCACAGCTTCCTTTTTTGTTTTAAAGATTGGTGATTAGTTTATAAAGCAAATAAAAAGGCACTATGCAAGTGTGCCTTTAGACTATACTTATTTAATTAATAAGTTAGCTTGTAACCAAGCTCTCTCTTCATTTGTTAAAAATGGTGCAACATGATCAAATACTAATTGTTGATAATCATTGATTTGTTTGATTTCATGATTAGATAATAATTCAAGATCTAAACCATCTAAATCAAATGGAACCATTGTAATTGGTTCAAATTTTAAGAACTGACCATATTCATTAGTTTCGACTTCAACACATAACAATTCATTTTCATGACGAACACCATGACTATTTTCGATATAAATACCAGGTTCATCTGTTGTGATCATTCCTGGTTCAAAAGCACACATTTTAGCAAATCCTGGACGATCATGGGGTCTGAATCCATTTGGTCCTTCATGGACGTTTAAGAAGTGACCAACTCCATGTCCTGTTCCGCAGCGATAATCAAGATTGTATTCATAAACTATACCACGTGCTAATAAATCTAGGTTTGGACCAGTTGTTCCCGCTAAGAAATGAGCTGCTTGTAGTCTAAACATTGCTTTTAAAGCCACGGTAAAATCACGTCTTTCAATATCACTGATAGGACCTAAAACAAAGGTTCTTGTTGTATCGATCGTTCCATCTAAATATTGACCACCAGAATCGATTAATAGCATTCCCTCATTAGTTACTTTTGCACAATTTCTAGGTTCTGCTTTGTAGTGCATCAAAGCAGCGTTAGCTTTGTATCCGCAAATAGTATCAAAACTTAGATCAAAAAATTCATTTTGTTCTTTTCTAAATGCTGCTAATTTATCAGAGATGGTAACTTCATCTAATTCGATTTTTCCAACGTTGTTTTTTAACCAATACATGAATTTAGTCATAGCGACACCATCCTTGATATGGGCATTTTTGGTTGCTTTGATTTCAGTTTCATTTTTTATCGCTTTAAAATGTTGAGTTGGATTAGGTGCTGTTTTTATTTCACAATTTAGATTATTGAAGATTTGATAATTAACAATTTGATCATCTAATAAGACTTTTCCAGTTAGTTTTTTAACATCTTCATAAATATCATTATAAGCTCTGATGATAATACTATCCCTTTTTAAAATAGCTTCAGTTTTAACATCAACGACGTTATCTTGAACATATAGAATAGCATTATCTTGATTAATCAAAGCATAAGATAGTACGACGGGATTACAATCTACATCGTTACCACGAATGTTAAATAACCAGACAATATCATCTAAGCTAGTAATAATATGGTGTTGGCAATCTCCCATGGCACTGCGCAAACGTGCAAGTTTTGAAGCACGTGATTCACCGCAATATTCTTCATCATAAATAAAAGCTGGCTCATGAGAGATGCTAGGGCGTTCACTCCAAACTTCATCAACTAAGTCAACATCTGTAATTAGTTTATTACTTAAACGAGCAACTTCTTGATATGACATTACTCGTCCATCAAAACCAACAGTCTTATCAGTGTTTTGATCAAGATATTCTTTGATTGTTGGAACCCCAGGCATAGCCATTTTCATTAAAATAATGCCACTTCCAGCTAATTGTTGTTCTGCTTGGATAAAATAACGCCCGTCAGTCCATAAACGTGCTTCATCTAGACTGATTACTAATGTTCCAGCAGAACCGGTAAATCCTGATAAGAATTTACGTCCTCTAAAATATTCACCAACATATTCACTTTGATGAAAATCACTAGTTGGAATGATATAAATATCAATTCCATTTTCTTTCATTAATGTTTGCATTTTTGCAATATTTTCTTTTATCATATTCATAACCTCACTAACAATACTTTATCACAACTGATTAGCTCCCTCAATGAATATAAAAAAAATAAAAAAAAAACTTACACAAATAAATTTTTTATGCTAGGATAGCATTGCATTAAAAGAATATTACTAAATAATGGTAGTGATGATTAAGTCAGCTGACAAAGATTGTAGCGAAAGTTATGGTTTTGTTAACTGGCTTTTTTATGTTAAAAGGAGGAAAAATTAATGCCAACAAATAGAAAAGAAAGTTTAGTTTTTACAATGTTTATGTGTGCCTTTATGGTTTTTTGGATGAGTGTCTATAATGTCAGTTTACACTTCGGCTTTTCAAGCGAAGCAATCAAAGAAGCATGGTTGGGATTCCCATTAGCCTATTTATTTGCAATTTTATGTGATTGGGTAATAGTATCTAAGTTTGCTAAAAGTTTAGCTTTTAAAGTTGTAAATCCTAAAAGTAAACCACTTATTAAGATTATTATGATCTCGTTTTTTATGGTCTGTGGCATGGTTATTTTAATGTCTTTATACGGTGCAGTTGAACAGGCTGGAATCAGTGAACAGACTTTAATGGTGTGGTTGACAAATATTCCAAAAAATTTTATTGCAGCTTTACCACTACAACTGTTAATTGCAGGACCTTTTATTCGAAGCGCTTTCAAAATCTTGTTTACTAGACAAATCGCATAGATTGTCTAGTGATTTTATCAAACTTAGCGCTATAATTATCATGTTAAAAAAGCATGATAATTATTTTTCACGAAAAAAATATAAGTCTTTAAAAAGTTTGTTAAATCGTTGTAAACCCTTGTCAGACTAGGGATACAGCGAAAATGACTATTTTTTTCAATTGATAGATTATTATCGTTGCATTTTTAAAATATAGGAGTATACTTATCTCAGGCAAAGGGGGCTTATACTATGGATGATGTAATTCAAAGGTTAGTAGAAATAGACCGTAAATGTGTCGAACGTGTTGAAGCTGCAAAAGCTAAGAAATTAGATGCGCAAACCAACATGAATGAAAAAAGAAAAGAGATATATGATGGTTTTGTCACCGAACAAAACAAAAAGATTGAGGCGCATAAAGCTGAATTAATGAATAAAAACAAAGAAGAAGCAAAGCAGCTTGATCAAGATTATAATGATACTGTAGCTAATTTAGAGAATCTTTATAATCAAAATAAGGACAAATGGATCAATCAGATTGTCGAAAGATGTTTAAAGTAAGAAGGTGAAGGTATGGCTTTATCGTCAAATGCACTATGTGCTAAGGCTAAAGCGATGTATGGATACCGCATTGGTGAGGAAGGTTATAGTGATCTATGCCGGAAACAGTCACTTAGTGAGATGGTAACATACTTAAAATCGCAAACAAAGTATAGTGGTGTTTTAGAAGATATTAATGTCCGTAACGTTCACCGTCGCCAAGTAGAGGCTGCTTTAAATAAAGAATACTTTGAACGTTGTGCGAGATTAATGAAGTATGCACCAAAAAAGAATCAAGATTTCTATAGCCAAGAGGTCATTGGAATTGAGGTTCAATTGATTGTTGATAAGGTTGTCAGTATTAAAGAAAAAGATCAAGCGAGTTTTTCTTTGGAGATACCTGATTATTTAGCAAGCAAAATGAGTTTCAATATTTATGGATTGATCAATGTTGATAACTATAAGGATCTAGTAACATATTTAAGAGATACTAGGTATTATAAAATATTAGCTGATTTTGATTTTACAGCACCGATTGATATTAATGCTTTAGAACGTCAGATGAAATCACTATTTTATAGTACTTATGTGGCTGCCATTAAAAAGAATTTTAAGGGTAAAGAACAAAAAGAATTATTAGATATTTTATCGACATCGATTGAGTTGATCAATATTACGAAGATCTATCGATTCAAAAAATATTTTAAAGAATCGAATGAAACAATTAAAAATTCTTTATATTTAGAGCATTGTCGAATGTCTTCATCAATGTTGGATACATTAATTGAAGCTCGTAGTGCAAAAGAATTGATGGAATTATTAGCTAATTCTAAATATAAGCTGTATTTAGGTGATAAAGACTATGCTTATATCGAATATTATGTTGAAGAAGTTAGATATAATATCGCTAAAAGATATATGCGTTTTTCTAGTAACGCACCGTTAGTATATTTAACATATTCAATCTTACAAAAGGTAGAGGTTGATAATCTAAAACATATTATTGAGGGAATTAGATATGGACGAGATGCATCTAGTATTGAAGAGATGCTGATCTTTGCATAGGAGGGATTAATGAATGGCTATTATAAAAACACATTTCTTTAATATTTCCTTTGAACATAAAGATTTGATGAAAATGCTAATTAAGATGACCGAGTATCAAGATGAAATGTTTCCTCAAGATTCTAAAAAAATAGCAAATAATGTTAAAGGGGTATCAGTTATGGATGAAGCTAATCCGTATAATGAACCACTAGATAACATTTATCACATCTTAAATCGTTTAAATCTTGAAAGTAATGTTCAAGATAATGAATTTAAAGAAATCAACTTGCATAATGCAAATAAATTAATAGATGATATTAATGATAAAATTGATAATATTGTCAAAATTAAAGAAGATATTACAAAAGAAAAAGAAGAAAATGATGAAGCAATCATTTTGTTGAAAAATCTAGAAGAATCAAAAATAAGTGTTGATGATGTTAAGAATACTAAATATATTACCTGTCGATTTGGAAAGATTCCTGTGAATGAATTTACAAAAATTCAATATTATCGTGATTATGAATTTATTTTTAGGGAATTGAATCGTTCTAAACAATATGTTTGGATCGTTTATGCTGGACTTACAAGCAGTATTTCTGAAATTGATAATGCATTTTCATCAATGTCATTTGAGCCAATTAGCTTACCGGAGTTTGCTCATGGTAAAGTTCATGAAGCAATTGACGAATTAACTGAAGAGTCAACAGCTATGGAACAATATATTGCTAAAATGGATTCTAAACTAGAGGATATAAAAAAGGAATATAAAGAAGAGGTTTTAGAAACATTTACAAGATTATATAACTTAAAAAGACTATTTGATAAATGTCGTTATGTTGTGGACTTTTCACAAAAAGCTTCGATCTACACTTTCAGTAGTTTTGATTTAAAAGAAGCTGAAGCAAAATTTGATGATATTGATAGTGTAAAAGTTATGGAACTACCAGTTAATATCTATGAAAATAGAAATATTGTGGCACCAGTATTAGTAAGAAATAATAGTTTAATGCAACCGTTTGAAAATGTCTTGAGTGTAACACTTGGTGACACTTTTGATCCAACGACGATAGTTGCTTTATTAACGATGCTTATCGGTGCTGTTTGTGTTGGTGATATTGGTGTTGGAGCTTTATTAATTGTATTAGGGTTCTTATTTACAATTAAAAAACCTAATAATTTTGGTGGTATGTTAAAACGTTTAGGAGCTGCTGTTTTAATTGGTGGTTTATTTTATGGAACGGCGTTTTATCGAATTGAATTGTACCAGCCGTTAGCAAGTTTACCATTACATGTTATTCATACTTTCTTATTTGGATTCAGTCTTTGGATCATTGCGATGGTGATTTTAATTATTGTGAAAAAAGTTACGCGAAAATCAATCAAGATATAGAGGAGGGATATAATGGCGATTTCAAGATTAAACTTAGTTAGTATTAATTTTGATAAGTATCGTTACAATGAAGTTTTATTAAAGCTTTTTAGCCATGATGACTTTCATCCTGAGTTGGCCTCTAAGTTTATTGATAGTGTAACGGGACTAAGTGTTTACAATCAAGATAATCTTTATGAAGAAATCTTGGTGCGATTGAATGATGCATCAAATAAGTATCATTTTAAGCTAGAAGAAGTGCCAGTTGAAACTAATCAAATCAATGTGCTGCGGGTAAAAGAATATTTAGATGATCTACTGCTTGATGTTGAGCGAATTGATGCTGTAAAAGTACAATTAGATCGGATGATTATTGAAAATCAGGAAGCAATCATTCAGTTACAACATGTTGCTGATATTGATGTTGATTTTGATGATTTGTTTAGCTGTAAATATCTTCAGGTTAGATTTGGAAAAATTCCAGTAAATAATGTTTCTAAATTAGATTATTATGAATCATTACCATTTGTCTTTAAAGCATTTCACAATGATAATCAATATACTTGGTGTATGTATATTACAACGCCTGGTGATGCACCAGAAGTTGATAATATTTTCTCATCATTGTATTTTGAACGGATTCATATTCCGGCCTTTGTTCACGGTTCACCAGAACTTGCTATTGGTGAGATTCAAGAAGAAGCTGATGTTGCTAAAGAACAAAGTGAAAAATTAAAAGAGCGAATTGATAAAATGTTTGCTAATGACCGTGATAAGTTGAATGAAATCTATACGATTGCAAAACATTTAAATGATGTCTTTATCATGCAAAAATATGTTGTTGTAATCGGTGATAAACTTTCTGTCAATGGTTTTGTTCCAACACGTAGTGTTAAAAAATTCAAAGAAGATTTTGAAACATTAGAGAAAGTAACAGTTGATATTAAACCAGCTAATAGTGATGTTCGTTTATCGCCACCAACATTGCTTAAAAATAATTGGTTTTCACGGCCGTTTAGAATGTTCGTCGAAATGTATGGGGTACCTAAATATAATGATGCCGATCCAACTTTATTAGTGGCATTATCATATACCTTGTTATTCGGAATTATGTTTGGTGACGTAGGACAAGGGGTTATTTTATCACTTGTTGGATTTGTGGCTTATAAAAAGTTTGGTTTACAATTAGGTGCGGTTGGAGTCCGTTTAGGAATTTCCAGTATGCTTTTTGGGGTTGTCTTTGGTTCGGTATTTGGAAATGAGGAAATTTTGATTCCGTTATTCAATGCAATGTCGCCAGACAACACGATGACATTATTGATCGCTGCGATTTGTTTAGGAATAATTTTAATTATTATTTCGATGGCGTTTAATGTTATTTTGAGTTTTAAAAAGAAGAATTTTGGAGAAGCAGTGCTAAGTCAAAATGGAATTTGTGGATTAGTCTTTTATATTTCTATTTTGGGATTAGTTATAAATATGTTTTTAGGATTAGGATTTGTTAATGTTATTTATGTAGTTGGATTGATTGCATTACCACTATTTCTAATTTTCCTAAAGGAACCACTAATTAGAAAATTTGAAGAACATGAAGCAATGTTCCCAAATGGTTTTGGTGCGTTCTTTGTTGAAGGATTCTTCGAATTATTCGAAGTAGTCTTATCTTTCATCACTAACACAATGTCATTTTTACGGGTTGGAGGATTTGTTTTATCACATGCCGGAATGATGTTGGTTGTATATACATTGGCTGAAATGGTCGGTGGCGTTGGTGAGCTAGCCGTTATAATTTTTGGTAACATTTTTGTAATGTGCTTAGAAGGATTAATTGTCGGAATTCAAGTTTTACGGTTAGAGTTCTACGAAATGTTTAGTAGATACTACGAAGGAAACGGAATTTCATTTAAAACTATTAAAGAGGATTAAAAATCGAGGAGGAAGTCATTATGACAGTTTTAGAATTTATTTTACCAGCATTAGTAGTTATCTTATTATCATTACCATTAATTAAAGTATTCACAGGAAAAGTAAGCGTAAAAAGCGCTAAAATTAGATTAGCAACTCATGTTGCTGGATTTGCTGGAGCAGTATGTTTAGCATTATATTTGGCTGCTGTAACTAACGGTGTATACGCTGAAGAAACAGCTGTAATTACTGGAACAATTGCTCAAGGTTTAGGTTTCGTAGCTGCTGCTTTAGCTACTGGTTTATCAGCTTTAGGAGCTGGGATCGCTGTTGCTGCTGCTGCTCCTGCGGCTATCGGAGCATTTTCTGAAAATGAAAAGAACTTTGGTAAATCATTAATTTTCGTAGCCTTAGGTGAAGGGGTTGCTATTTACGGGTTATTAATTTCTATCTTAATTATCAACAAAATCTAATTGAAAGAATGTGATCATTATGCGATTTTATTGTATAAGTGATAACGTCGATACCCAAGTAGGACTTAGATTAGTAGGAATTGAAGGCCAAGTAGTTCATAAAAGAAGAGAGTTTCTTGAATTACTAGAAACAAAATTAAAAGATGATTCGATCGGAATCATCTTGATCACTACTAACTTAATTGAACTTGCGCCTGATGTTATCTCAGAAATCAAGTTAAAACAACAAAAACCATTGCTTGTTGAAATACCAGACCGTCATGGTGAATCAAAAATTGGTGAAACGATTGACAAATATGTTTCAGAAGCAATTGGTGTGAAGTTATAGAAGGGGAATGCTATGGAAAAGAAAGAACAAGTATTTCTTTATATGAAAGAAGAGATTGAAAGATTAGCAAATCTTGAAGAAGAAAAAATCTTAGATGAAGCAAAGCGTCTTGAAGAAGAAGCATACAACCAAATTAAAGCTGAAGCTAAGAAAGATGCCGAAGCATTACTTGCTAAAGAGTTAGTAGAAATTTCTTCAAATGCTAGTGTTGAAGCTTCTTCATCACAAGAAGAAAAGACTAAGAAGTTAGTTGAAAAAAGAGATGAATATGTAGCTAATATCTTTAGTGAAGCTAAAGATAAATTAGTTGCTTTTGCAAATAGCAAAGATTATCAGGCGTATCTAGTTAAACATATGGAAGAAATTGGGAAATTATATCCAATGAGTGATTCAACTCTTGAACTTAGAGAAGCTGATATGAAATATAAAGATGAATTGATTAAAGCTTATGGTACAACTTTAGAAGTAGAAGTAAGTGATAAGATTACGATTGGTGGATTTATTGTTAAAAATAAAGCTACTAATGTCGTTGTTGATGAATCATTAGACTTTGCTTTAGAAAACCAAAAGGATTGGTTCTATAAAACATCAGGATTAATGATTAAATAGACAGGGGGTTAATATATGAACAATAATGTAATTTATTCTATTAACGGACCCGTTGTAAAAGTAAAAGATACAGTGTCTTTTTCCATGTTGGAAATGGTATATGTAGGTAATGATTCATTAATGGGTGAGGTAATTTCAATTTCTAAAGAATTTACTACCATCCAAGTATATGAAACTACTACTGGTCTTAAGCCAGGTGAACCAGTTGTTTCAACTGGTTCGCCAATCTGTGCAACGTTAGGCCCAGGAATTTTAAGAAATATCTTTGACGGGATTGAACGTCCACTAAAAGCACTTGAAAAAGAATCAGGAGCATTTATCCAAGCCGGAAGCAATGTTGATTCTTTAGATATTGCTAAAAAGTGGGATGTTACAATGACTGTTAAAGTTGGCGATGAAGTCAAAGGTGGAACTATTTATGCAACAACACCTGAAACTGATTTAATCGTTCATAAATGTATGGTTAGTCCATTGATTAGTGGTAAAGTGGTTGAAGTGGTTGAAGATGGTCAATATACAATCAATGATGTGGTCATGAAAATTGAAGATGCTCATGGTAAGATCATTGAATGTACATTATGCCAAAAATGGCCAATTAAACAATCACGCCCAGTCACAAAACGATTACCAATTGGAACACCTCTAGTAACTGGTCAACGGGTTATCGATACGCTGTTCCCGATTGCTAAAGGAGGAACAGCTGCTATTCCAGGTGGTTTCGGTACAGGTAAAACAATGACCCAACACCAAATTGCTAAATGGTGCGATGCAGACATTATCGTTTATGTTGGGTGCGGTGAACGTGGAAACGAAATGACTCAAGTTCTTGAAGAATTTAGTGAATTGATCGACCCTAAGAGTGGTAAACCACTTACTGACCGTACGGTTTTAATTGCCAATACATCAAACATGCCAGTTGCGGCACGTGAAGCAAGTATTTATACTGGAGTTACTTTAGCAGAATATTATCGTGATATGGGTTATCATGTTGCTATTATGGCTGATTCAACATCTCGTTGGGCTGAAGCACTTCGTGAAATTTCTGGTCGTCTAGAAGAAATGCCTGCTGAAGAAGGGTTCCCAGCTTATTTACCATCTCGTTTATCACAATTCTATGAACGGGCTGGATATATGGAAACATTAAATGGACAAGAAGGTTCAGTATCAATTATCGGAGCAGTCTCACCTCAAGGGGCAGACTTCTCAGAACCAGTTACTCAAAATACTAAACGTTTCGTACGTTGTTTCTGGGCATTAGACAAAGCTCTAGCTTATGCTCGTCACTATTTTGCAATTAACTGGACACAAAGTTATAGTGATTATGTCTATGATCTTGAAAAGTGGTATAGTAAAAATGTTGGGCCTAAATTTGTAAGTGATCGTCAAGAAATTGCTTATATCTTAGCAGAAGAAGCAAAATTGAACGAAATTGTTCAATTAATGGGTCCTGATGTATTGCCAGAAGATCAAAAATTAATTATTGAGGTTGCAAAGGTAGTTCGAGTTGGATATTTGCAACAAAATGCGTTCCATAAAGATGACACTTATGTACCAATGGAAAAACAATTAAAAATGATGGAAGTAATTTTATATTTAAATAAACGTTGTAAAGAAGCGGTAAATCAAGGTAAAGTCGTAAGACGTATCGTAGATACTGGAATCTTTGATCAAGTTATTAAAATGAAATATGATATTCCAAATGATAATATTGCAAAATTAGATACTTATTATCATGATATTGATGAAGCAATCAAATCTGTAGCGTAGGAGGAAAATGATTATGTCATTACAATATGTAGGCTTAAATGAAATAAATGGGCCATTAGTCGTTTTAGACCACGTTAAGGGTGCTTCATACGATGAAATGGTTGATATTCAACTAAAAGATGGAACAACTCGAGCTGGTCGAATTGTTCAAATCGAAGGTGAAAAAGTTGTTGTTCAAGTATTTGAGGGAACAAATGGCTTGTCACTTGAAAATACAAAAACAAGGTTATTAGGTAAACCGATGGAATTACCAGTTTCTAAAGAAATTCTTGGAAGAATTTTCTCTGGTGCTGGTCGCCCAATTGATGGTTTAGGTGAAGTATATGCTGAAGCTGAAATGGATATCAATGGATTGCCATTAAACCCTGTATCACGGGTATATCCACGTAACTATATTAATACTGGAATTTCTTCAATTGACTGTTTAACGACATTGATTCGTGGACAGAAACTACCAATTTTCTCAGTATCTGGTTTACCACATGACCGTTTAGCAGTTCAAATTGTAAAACAAGCGAAAATTGCTGATGAGGCGGGTAAAGGATTTGCTGTTGTTTTTGCAGCTATGGGGGTAACTAATGACGTAGCTGAATACTTTAAACGTAGTTTTAAAGAAGCTGGGGTTATGGAAAGAGTAGTCATGTTCTTAAATCTTTCAAATGATCCAATTATTGAACGTATTTTAACGCCACGTTGTGCTTTAACGGCTGCTGAATACTTAGCATTTAAACAAAATATGCATGTTTTAGTAATTTATACCGATGTTACTTCTTATTGTGAAGCTTTACGTGAATTTTCTTCAAGTAAGGGTGAAATTCCTGGTCGTAAAGGATATCCTGGATATCTATATTCTGACTTGGCTTCATTATATGAAAGAGCAGGAATCATCAAAGATGCTGAAGGTTCAGTAACCCAAATTCCAATTCTAACAATGCCTAATAATGATATTACTCATCCAGTACCTGACTTAACAGGATATATTACTGAAGGGCAAATCACTTTAGATGTTGATTTAAACTCAGCTGGAGTTTATCCTCCAGTAGGAGTATTACCTTCATTAAGTCGTTTAATGAAAGATGGAATCGGTGAAGGGTTTACTCGTGCAGATCATCAAGATATTGCAAACCAATTATTTGCATGCTATGCCCATGTTCAAGATGTTCGTTCATTGACATCAGTTATTGGTGAAGATGAATTATCAGATATGGATAAAAAATACATTAGCTTTGGTCGTTTATTTGAAGAATACTTTATTAACCAAGGTTTTGATACTAACCGTAGTATTGAAGAAACATTAGATTTAGGATGGGATCTAGTTTCAGTTCTTCCTCGCGAGGCCTTAGACCGTTTAGATAATGCTCTGTTAGATCAATACTATAATCATGAAAAAGCGGTTGAACGCTTTAACATTAAAGAAAAGAAGATTATTAAAGAATTACAAGAAGAAGGTGAATAATCATGGCCTTGAAAGTAGTTCCAACTAAAGGTAATCTAATTGCAATGAAAAAATCATTGCAATTAGCGAACCTTGGATATAATCTAATGGATCAAAAACGTAACGTTTTAATCAAAGAAATGATGACTTTATTAGATGATGTAAAACTTATTCGTGATCAAATTACTTCTTCATATCAAGAAGCATATGATGCACTTCAAGAGGCTAATATTTCAATGGGGTTAATTACAGATATTGTTAATAGTACACCTGAGGATTATGGGATTTCAATTGCTTATCGAAGTGTTATGGGGGTTGAGATTCCTAAGATTGCTTATGATAAACAACCCTTAAAGATGACTTATGATATTGAACGTTCAAATTCAAAAGTCGATTATGCTTATAATTGTTTTTACAACGTAAAACAATTAACAGTTTTATTAGCAGAGGTAGAAAATAGTGTTTATCGTTTAGCTAATACGATTCGTAAAACCCAAAAACGTGCTAACGCTTTAAGAAATATTTCGATTCCGCGCTTCGAATCAACTATTAAGGTTATTTCAGAAGCGTTGGAAGAAAAAGAAAGAGAAGAATTTACACGTCAAAAAGTTATTAAAGAAATGAAAAAATAGAAGCTATGCTTCTATTTTTAACATTTAATAAATTTAATTTGTTCATTTTTTAAAGAATATTCGAGATTAGCTGGTAGTTTAGAACGAATATGAATTAGTTTATTATCAGCAATAGTACCATTCCATGTTGCTACAACAATTATTTTTTTAGCTAATTCTTTTAAAAATGTTAACATATCGATATTTGAGTCCTTAGCATAAAGGACTCTTTTATTATCCAACAAAAGAACTTCTTTATCGTAGTTATCAATAAAGTCATTCATTACAGTGATGATTTCACTACAATCATCTTTAAAGATCTGATCAAGATTTAGAATTGGAATACCGGTTTCATTGCTATAGTCATGAATAAGTTTTGATTTACCACTCCCAGGACCACCGATAATTAAAATTAGTTTATTATCACTATTTTGGGCGGTGGCGATTTCTGCTGTTAACGGGTTCATGGGTCTGTCCTCCTTTTTATATTCTCTTTAATCCAAAAAACCTTGTTAAAATCGACTTATTATCTATTTTCATTCTATCATTTATATTTGTCATTTCCTAGCAATATCATAATTTTACTAGTATTTCCTAGGAAATATTGACGATTTATAGTCATTAAGTATTTCTAAAGTTTTTCTAAAAAGGTGTACTATCTATTGTGATACAGTTAATGCGATGATATAATGAAACTGTACTATAGGGAATGATACAGTTTTGTTATGAAACATGATATTAAAAGGAGATGCTTAGAATGAAGAAAATGCTTACTTTTTTAATCGCTACGATTTTGATTTTGGCTATGTCGTTGATGCCACTACAGGCAATTACCGGCATAAATAGCTTAGTTAGTTATGGTGAAGGTAATGAAATTGAAGGTGGCTGTAATGGGAAAAATGTTGATTTAGGCGAAGGACTAAGCGGATTGATGGTATCTAATCAATCAGAGTTAGTTTTTATTGGTAACGATGATTTTAAAATCAAAGTTGGTAAGCCGGTTAAAGAATTTGAAATAATTGATGATGTTGATAATGATGGTCTTAAAGATGTTGCTGTTTATATTGATAGTGAAGATGATTATGATGATTTTAAAATCGTTAGTTCAAAAACTTCAAAAGTATTATATGCTACAAAATATTCTTATAACACGATTAATGATAATAATGAGGCAGTGAATAAGAATGCCACAATTAGACAAATTCTATTTAATGATAATATTGTCTATTTAATTTATAATTATCATTTAGTAGGAATTAGTACAAAAGATTATCAGGTTGTATTTGATTATGAAGCGAAAGATAATATTTGGAAAATGGCATTAGTTAATAATCAGGTTATTTTTACGACACAATTAGGAGAATTGGGAAGTCTTAATAAAACTAATGGAAAATTAAATTATACAGTTGCATTAACAACACCTAAAGAAATTAAAGATCCACGATATGATACTTTGGGGAAAGTCAATTTAAATATTTGGGATATTGTGTATATTAAAGATAAATTGTATGTAACTACAGAAGATGCCAAATTATATCAAATTGATCAAATGAATGGGAAAATTATTAAAACAGTAAATTTAGAAGAGGGTATTGATGAGAAATTAGGAAATTTATTAAAAAACAATAATAAATGGAGCGGTCAACTAGTTCCTACAGGAATCCATAATATTAGTTTTATGAGTTATCGAATGGATTTATTAGATAATAATTTAATGTTGATAAGTGCTTACTTGGGGAGTCCACAAATTGAATTAAATGAAGGAGATAGTGAAAAAGAAATACCTCATTTAATACTTATTGATCTTGAAAAAATGGAGGTTAAACTGGATATTCCTGTTGAGCAATATAATTTAGATTATAGTAGAGCGGTTAAAGGTATTTTTGATAATCAGCCTGCTTTGGTTGTTCCAACGTATGCTAGTACTGGAAAGTTAAGACTTGTCGCTTATTCATTAAATGATGGTACAGTATTAAAACAAACTAATTTGAATCTTAATGGTATTAATAGTAAAAATGTGAAAATTCATTTTGCTAATCAAGGAGAACATTATTTATTACAAGTTGACGGGGGTGTGTCACTGCTTGTTGATCAAGATTTGAAAACAATAGAGTACTTAGGTAGTGTTAAAGTTGTTAATAAAGTTGTTGATCTTAGTGATGGTACAATCGTGTCTGTTTTGAATAATGGTAAAATAACGCAAATTAAAAAAATGGGTTTAGGTGGCCGTGATGATAATTTAGTTACGTTTAACATTCCAGATGGTTATCATAATAATGGTTTTGAAGCGATTAATTATGATGAAAAACATAATCATCTTTTAAGTTTAGTCAGTGAACTAAACGCTAATGGTGAGGTAATTGCTAGTCATATCGTAATTATGAATTTAAATGACGGAAATACGCTGGCAGATAAAAAGGTATTATTAGAAAAAGGCTATGATGAAAATAATAAGTATTATGAACATTATTTAATTGGTGAAACAATTAGATATTTTACAGATATGAATAATGATGGCAAATCAGAAATTATTGTTGATGAGAATATTCTTGATGGGGCATCGTTAACATTTAGAAGTGTTTATAATAAATCATTTGAAGGTGCTACTACGATTATTGACGTAGGTGATGTGAATAATGATGGAATAAGTGATCTAGTCAATATTGATGAAAGTGAAATGCGATTATATTATTCGTTAAAGAATGGTTATGATATAACTTATCAAAAAACTAATATTGCTAAAAGTTATGATAAAAAATTGCAAAACAATATTCATGTTAAAGTGCTAGGCGATCTTGATCATGATGGAATCAAAGATTTTGTAATCAATGCTTATAATGATAAAGGCTGTCAATGTTTCCAAGTCATTAAAGGGAAAGACTTATCGGTACGATATTCATTATTAAAAGATGGTGTTATCTATGAAAATGAAGAAGATAGTTTTAGTGTGACAGGAATTGATTATGACAATGATGGAGTTGATGATCTTGTTTATGGTATTTATGATGAAATGAGGACTGTTCTTAGTGGAGCAACTGGTGAAAAGTTATTTGAATACTTAATTACTGATTATCATAATGATTGGGATAATTCTATGGGTGATCCGGTTCCTTTGGAAAATATAGTTAGTTTTAATTTAATTGAAAATGGAAATAGTGTAGTTAAAATCAATGATCTTAATGATGACGGGATTCAAGAGTTAGCGTATTTAGTTAGGGATTATGATAATTCTGACTATGGTACAAAGAATATTCTAAAGATTTTAAATGGAAGTAATTATGAGGAGTTAAAAAGTAAGATCCTTGGTAAAGGAAACTATGATTCGAGTCAAATTACTACAGTGATCGGACAATCAAAATTAATCTATAATGATGGTACATTATCACAAATATATGATTATAGAAATGATAGTTTAGTAGCGGGATTAAAAATGGCAGTCACGAGTGCTCGAACTTTAAATAATCAGCTATTGCAGCTTGAAGATAATGTAGGGCAGTTATATAGTTTTACTGATCAACGAGATTTTGAATTAGTTGATTTTAATGAAAAAGATGTAAATGATGGGAATTTAAAAATAAGTTATAAAACAGAAAAGAATGGTTTGATGTATGTTTATGATCAAGGAAATTTGATTGAAAAGACAACAGCTAAAAACTTTAATGTTAAATTATTAGCAGGAGAGCATGATTTAATCTTTTCATATAATGATGGTCAAGGAAAGGTTACTCATTATGCTACTGTAATTACAGTGGAAAAAAGCACTATTAGTCGTTATTTGATTATGTTACTGGTAATAGGAATTGTTGCTGGCGGCTTTGGTTTAGTCTTCTACCCAAAATATCGATTAATGAAAAAGGCAGGTGTTAAACATGGATAAATTAATTGTGATTGAACATATGGATAAAGTTTTTGGTAATTATAAAGCAATTGATGATTTGTCTTTTAGTTTAGAGGGAGGAAAAATTTACGGTATGATTGGGCCGAATGGAGCAGGAAAGTCAACAACTATGTCATTGCTGATGGGCTTGATTTTTCCGACCAAAGGGAGTGGTTTGATCAAAGGGTATCCGTTAGGTTCTAATGAAGCAAAGGCAATAATGGGATATTCTCCAGAATTTCCTAATTTTTATAGTGATATGAGCTGTTTAGAATATTTAGTCTATATGGGGATGTTGTCTGATCTTAGCTATGATGAAGCTTTAAAACGAACTAAGGAATTATTAGAAGAATTTGATTTAGTTGAACATCAGTTGAAACGTGTTGCTAAATTTTCAACAGGGATGAAAAAGAAAGTTGGATTGATTCAAGCAATGATGCATAAGCCAGAGATTTTATTACTGGATGAACCAACCGCTAATTTAGATCCAACTAGTCGTTATGAAATTATTCAAACTTTAAAACGTTTAGTAAAGCAGCGGAAGATGACGGTTTTAATTAGTTCACATGTTTTAACGGAATTAGAAATGATCATTGATCATGTTATTATGATCAATAAAGGTCATGTAGTTTTAAATCAACCTATTGATGTAGTTCAAAATGAATTTAATCAAGAAAAATTACTTGTAAGCTGTAATCATAATGAGCATTTACAAACATATTTAGAAACTAAAGGGTATTTTTATACGCTCAATAATGGAGTTTTAAGAGTAAGTATAGATGATAAACAAAAATGTAAAAAAGAAATTGTTAAGTTTATTTATGAAAATGATTATGAATTAGATTTATTAAAAGAGGATACGATTTCTCTAGAAGGACTATATCAGCAGTTAGTGGAGGAAAATGATCATGAAAGTACTATTCAGTAAGACATTTATTAAAATGTTTAAGCTTATTCCGGTTGTTGCGTGTGTGATTATTAGTGGCTTTTTTGGTTTTATACTATCAAATCAATATCTTGGTTTAATGAGTCAAAAGCCAACTTATCTTTCTTTATCACAAGATATTTTAATGTTTTATGCAGTTTTAGCTTTCGTTTTATTAGTAGGAATGTTGATCTGGATTATTTGTTCGAATAGTGGTTCGGGACTTTTCGCAAGTGAAATTCACGAGGGGACAATGAGATTATTATTATCAAAAAAAATATCACGTTTAGAGTTAGTAATCGGTAAAGTAGGTGGTATGCTAGTGGGCAGTTTTGTTTATTTGGTTATTTCTTTTGCGACATTCTTAATGGTCTTTATTATTTTAAGTGGTGTTGAAAAAGATATATTACGGATGGTATTAGCAGCTACTCTTGCCTTCATTAGTTATGGAATAATTTTAATTTTTATTCTTGGGGGATTAGCGACTTTTCTATCATCATGTTTTAAAAAGAAAGTACCTGCTATTTTAATTCTAGTAGCATTAGCTGCACTAATTTTTGGAATTATCCCTTTTGCCCGAATTTTCCTTACGAATACTGGAAAATATGATACCTATCATTTATATTTATTTGATATTAATTATCATCTTTCATTGATCTTTAATCAATTTTTAATGCTGGTTGGAGATTTTAATACAATGTTAGGTGATCTAAGCATGTTTGGAATGTTCACAAATCTTTACTCATATGGTGTAACTGATTTTGATTTAGGAAATCATGCTGTTTATACATTGAATCAGTCACTAAATAGTGGTTTGATTACAGCAGTTTATCTAGCCTTAGCTAGTGGACTGTATGTTTTATCTTATCGCCGGATGGATAAAAAAGACATTTAATTTAGTACTATATAATAATACAATGAATCTTATTATTTGAGTAATGTTTTTGACTACCGCTTTTTTAGTAGCAAAGCTGTATATCCCTTTGAACAATAGAGGTTCCTTTACGGATTATAAAACTAGAAGTTATTTACATAATAATTTTCTAGTTTTTTTATGAGAACTTTTTTCAAAATAAGATTAATAAACACTCCGATTAAAATCTATGATATTATTAATTAGTAGGAGGATTGAGCGATGTATCTAGTATTTGATATTGGTGGAACAGCAATAAAATATTGCTGGATGAACGAAGCGGGAGAAATTTTTAATAAACAAGAAATTTTATCAACAGCAGTAGACAGCTTAGATAAATTTATAAAAACAGTTGCTAAAATATACCACGAAAGTAATAGGAAAGTTGAAGGAATTGCTTTATCATGTCCCGGTGTTATTGATGCAGCTAATGGAACGATCAAAGTCGTTGTTGCGTATCCATATTTACAGGGAATCTGTTTAACTGAGCTAATTTCTAAAGCTTGTGATAATATAAAGGTTTCTTTGGAAAATGATGCTAAGTGCGCTGGATTGGCTGAAGCCTGGATTGGGAGTGCACAAGCTTATGATGATGCAATAATTGTAGTTTTAGGAACTGGAATTGGTGGAGCGATTATAAAAAATAAACAAATTCATCATGGTGCACATTTATTTGCTGGTGAAATAAGTACCCTGATCGTTGATTATGATAAAGAGACTAATCAAGTATTGACCTGGTCGGACATTGCTTCTACAACAGCTTTATGTAAGCGGGCAGCGGAAGCTTTAGCAGTCACGTCAATTGATGGAAGACGTGTTTTTGAATTGGCTAACAATGCGGATGAAGTTGTTCTGGAGGTACTGAAAAATTTTTGTCTGGATATTGCAATACAGTTGTATAACCTTCAGTATAGTTATGATCCAGGAGTAATCTGTATTGGTGGAGGAATTTCTAAACAACCTCTATTGATCAAGCTGATTAAAGAGGCGGTTGAAATAATTGCTAACGAGACTAATCAGCTGCTTAAACCAAATGTAACGACATGTAAATTTTATAATGAAGCAAACTTAATTGGAGCGCTATCATACTTTCTTAGCATAAAATAATTTGTTTTTTTACCCTAAAAAAGTATCATATTATCATCAATAGTGTTATAGTATAAAAGGTGAATATTGGGGAATGTTCATTCAGTATTCTTATTAAAAGAAACATATTGATGTTAAAATGAATATGGTTTTTAGGAGGATGATTTATGGGTGTTTGTAAAGTTAAAAATATTGTAATTGGTGAGGGTATGCCAAAGATATGTGTACCAGTTGTTAGCAACAATCATCAAGATATCATAACAGACTTGATTAGATTACAGTCATTAGATATAGATTTGATTGAACTTAGAATTGATTATTTCAATGAACTGTTAGATCATCAAAAATTAACCGAATTATTTAAAGCAATTGCTTCAATGGCAATTAAACAAGGAATTATTTTAACTTACCGAAGTGTTCCTGAAGGAGGAAATGGTAAATTAAGTAATGATGAATACATGCAATTATATTCAATTGCTCTTGAAAGTGGAGCATTTGATATTTATGATGTTGAATTATCTAGTGGAACTAATACCATTATTAATTTAAGTAATTTAATTCATCAAAATGATAAAAAAATCATTATGTCTAGTCATGATTTTACTCGTACTCCTAGTATTGATACAATGTTAGGAAAGATAAAACAAATGGATTCTTTAGAAGCTGATATAATTAAGATTGCAGTGATGCCAGAAGACTATCGTGATGTTTTATTGTTATTAGAAACAACACTAAAAGCTAATGAGTTATATGATAAACCACTTGTTACAATGTCTATGTCAAGCAAAGGAATTGCAACAAGAATTTTAGGTGAACAATTTGGCTCAGCGATCACATTTGGAAAAGATAACAATAGCTCTGCTCCAGGTCAAATTGAAGTTCATGCTTTAAAAGAAGTGTTAAAAGTGATTCACCATAATAATTAAGGACTATATGTCCTTTTTTTTGCACCTTTTTATAATTTACACATAAAATAAAATAGGTGGTTAAATGTTAATAAATCAGAATGAATTAGAAAAATTATGTAAATATTTATATCCAAAATTTTTTGATTATAAAGATATTAGCCTTTATGACTTAAATATTAAGATCGACGACTATTTACATCTAAGTGCAAATTTAAATTATTATAATATAGAAACAAAGCTGAGAGCAATAGCTCGGGTAAGAGTCGAAGATAAGATTATTATTGATATAAACGGAGTTATTAAATATGGATTTATTAATTTAGATTTAAATAAAGTTTTAAAGGAAACGGTCAAGGATTTGCCATATTTAACAATCAATGATGAAAGTATTATTATTGATAATGAGTATGTTCGGGAGATATCTTTAAAAGATGAATATATAAATATAGAACTAAAATAATCGTAAGATTATTCTAGTTCTATTTCAACATGATAAATCCGACCCCAGAGATAAATCTGATAGAAATATGCTAATAATTGAGGACCAGTCATCAGTTGACCAAACCATGGATATTTAAAGGATTCTCCGCCACTATTAATTAAATCAATTAATTTATCACGGTTAAATAAACGTAGAAGTAGATTATTTTCATCATTTAATGATTCTTTTAACAATTCTATGATTAAATCACGATATAATGGTGAATGGGTTTTAGGATAAGGATTCTTTTTTCGATTATAGATATCACTTGGTAGAAAATCTTTAAAAGCATCTCGTAATAGACCTTTTTCAATATCATTGTGATACATATATTCCCATGGCACATTATATAAATATGAAACAATATCTTTATTAGCGAAAGGAACTCGTAATTCAATAGAACTACGCATCGTTTGACTATCAGAACGAGTCAATAAAGTCTGCATAAACCATTCCATATTTAAATAGATCATTTTACGTTTATTAGCATCTTCATAAGTATGATCATGATAATCAATTTCGTTTAATGTTTGATGATACTTATCCATGACATAGTTTTTGATATTCAGTGCTTGAATTTCATCAGAGAATAGTTCCATTCGTTTATCTAAATCACGCATCCATGGAAAGCCGTCAATACTGTAAAGTTCTTTTCGATAAAACCATGGGTAGCCACCAAAAATTTCATCCGCACATTCTCCGGAAAGTACAACTTTATGATTATGAGAAATTTCTTTTGAAAATAATAAGAAACTTGAATCAATATCTGCCATCCCAGGAGCATCACGCGCAATCAATGATTCTTTTAACGACATCACTAATTGTTTTTGGGATAAAGTTACTGTTTTATGTTTGGTGTTATACAGTGTTTTTACTTCATCGATATAGTGGTCGTCACGTGTTGTTTGATACTCATAAGGCTGGAAGTATTTATCTTGATCTTGATAGTCGACACTATAAGTTGATAATTTGGAAATATATTGGCTAGTAACACCAGTGATGATCGAAGAATCAAGGCCGCCAGATAGCATGCATGATACAGGGACATCGCTCAACAACTGTTGGCGAATACTATGATTTACGAGACAGCGGATATCATGAACTGTTTCTTCGTAACTCCGATTATGATTACGTCGCTCAAGTGCCCAATAACGATTGATTTCTTTGTAACCGTTAAAGACATTCATATAATGTGCTGGTCGAAGACTATAGATATCTTTATAAATAGTTTTACCAGGCGAAACACTTGGCCCTAGTCCTAATAATTCTTTAAGTCCTGTTTCATCAACGACACAACGCCCTAAATACATTAAAATACATTTTATTTCACTACTAAAAATAAATAAATCATCTTTTTGATAATAATAAAGCGGTTTGACACCAAGTTGATCACGAGCCACAAAAAGTTTATTTTGATATGAAATTACAAAAGAGAAAATTCCATCAAATAAATTAAGACAACGTGGACCGTAAGCAATAAAACTAGCAACAACTACCTCGGTATCACTTTGACTAGTAAAATGGTACCCTTCATCAATTAATTGCTCTTTGATCGTATTCATATTGTAAATCTCACCATTATATACAATCGTATACTCAATATCATTATAAGTATATTTAAATGGTTGTTTACCGCCATTTAAGTCAATAATTGATAACCGACAATGGCCTAATAAAACATGTTCACTACTGGCGATATTAAAATCATCAGGTCCACGATATTTTAATAATGTAAGCATCTTATTAAAGTTTTGAACTTGATTAGTTAAATCGTTCATATAGTCATACATACATAAAAATCCACACAAATTAATCACCCCGTATCATTATATGAATGATACTTTTTATTATGTCAAAAGATAATTTTAACCGTGTTTTCTTTTTTTGATTCTCCATAAAAATGCGAAAAATTAGGTATATCAAGGGTTTTGCACTAGCGTGAAAAATCACGGTGAATGTGATAAATAATAGAAAATATCACCTTGTCTCTAACTTTGGTCAAAGTATTGTGTAACGGCTTTCAAATTGATACGATGTATGTGTCAAGAGAAAAGGGAGGACAAAATATGTTGCAAAAAATTCAACGTTTTGGTGGGGCAATGTTCACGCCGGTACTGTTATTTGCTTTTGCAGGAACAACTATCGGGATTGGAACATTGTTTACAACTGAAGCAATTATGGGTGGTCTAGCTGACCCTAATGGATTGTGGTATCAAGTATGGAATGTCATTCTTCAAGGGGGATGGACAGTATTCAATCAGTTACCATTAATCTTCGTGGTTGGATTACCAATCGGTCTTGCGAAAAAACAACAAGCAAGATGTTGTATGGAAGCGTTAGTACTTTATCTAACATTTCAATATTTCTTAAGTACGATCTTAAGCCAATGGGGAGGAACTTTCGGAGTTGACTTCGCAGCAGAAACTGGAGGTACAAGTGGTCTTACGATGATTGCTAGTATTAAAACTCTAGATATGGGGATGATCGGAGCGTTAATGATTTCATGTATCGTTGTATATTTACACAATAAATTCTTTGATACTGAATTACCTGAATGGTTAGGAACATTCAGTGGTTCATCATTCGTAGTAATTGTTGGTTTCTTTGCTTTATTACCAGTTGCATTTTTATCTGCATGGTTATGGCCAATCGTTCAAGATGGTATGCGTGCATTCCAAGGATTTGTTGCTGGTGCTGGATCAATCGGGGTATGGATCTTTATCTTCATGGAACGTATCTTAATTCCATTTGGATTACATCATTTAATGTATTTCCCATTCTTCTACGATTCAGTAATTATCAACGGTGGAGTTTATTCAGCTTGGGCAACAGCTTTACCAGATTTAGCGGCTTCAAGTGATTCTTTAAAATCATTAGCACCTTGGGCATGGCCAACACTTACAGGTTTATCTAAAGTATTTGGATGTCCAGGTATCGCACTAGCATTTTATGCGACAGCGAAAGATAAGAAGAAAAAACAAATTGCTGGTCTATTAATTCCAATCACATTAACAGCTATTGTTTGTGGAATTACAGAACCAATTGAATTTACATTCTTATTTATTGCACCAGTATTGTTTGTAGTACATGCAGTATTAGCTGCTACTTTAGCTACAGTAGCAAATGCGCTAGGTGTTGTTGGGGTATTATCAGGTGGTTTGATCGAAATGTCAGCCCTTAACTTTATACCATTAATGGCTTCACACTGGCAAACATATTTAACATTATTGGTAGTAGGTTTAGTCTTTACAGGTATTTATTTCATTGTATTTAGATTCTTGATTTTAAAATTTGATTTCAAGACACCTGGTCGTGAAGATGATGAAGAAGAAATTAAATTCCACACTAAAGCTGATTTTAAAGAAAAACAAGCTGGTGGAAAGGTAGAAAAACAAAGTTTAGCTGCTGCTATCCTTGAAGGATTAGGTGGTAAAGATAACATTGTTGATGTTACTAACTGTGCAACTCGTTTAAGAGTTAATGTAAAAGATGAAAAATTAGTTCAATCTGATAGCTATTTTAAATCAATTGGTACTCATGGTTTAAAAGCTACTAAGACAAATATTCAAGTAATTGTTGGATTAAAAGTACCAAGTGTAAGAGAAGATTTTGAAGCATTACTATAAATAAATGAAAAGGATGGTCTTGAAGATGGCAAAAAGAATTAATGAAAAGAAGTTAAAAAGATTAGATCGATATTATATGATCGCTAAAGTGTTCTTAATGGTTACACCGTTTATTGCTTATCTATATTTATCGTTGTTAGCGATGATGCGTTCAATTACTTTGCCAGAAGTGCTGAGCAGTGAGCCAAGTGTAGCAGTAATTTTCTTGATTGCAATGATTAATCCATATATTGCTTATTTACTAAATATTGCACAAAGAAAATTAAAAGAAGGTGACATTAAATTTGCTTGTATTAACTTCGTATTATTGCTTTTAGCTCAGGCCTTAACATTAAATAGTTTATATTTTATGATTATTGCTTACTTGTTCTATGTAACAGTTAAAACATATGATATTAAAGTATTCAAGACCCTTAAGGAATTTACAATGAAGTACACTTTCCAGTATGGTGGAGGAAGCTTCATTGTAGTAGCCTTTTCAACCGTTTGTTTATTTGCGACGCTTAGATTAATGTAAAACAGAGGAGAAAAAGAAAATGGAAAAGAAATATTCAGTTGTTATTGCTGGTGG